>Ga0247814_10000437_pt1 | contig 33547 bp, 53 predicted proteins | sample UWRJL179409R1_FD_179947 | JGI IMG/M metagenome (GOLD analysis project Ga0247814, IMG submission 179947) | Plant litter microbial communities from Arlington Agricultural Research Station in Wisconsin, United States - UWRJ-L179-409R-1 | ecosystem: Environmental > Terrestrial > Plant litter >... | reverse complement strand
CCGCGTAATACAGATACTCAGGATGCTGCACGTCTATTCGTTGGGGTTGGTCGGCGTGGGGGTAGGCGTCGGCGTTGGGTGCGGCGTCGGGGTGGGCGTTGGCGGTGGGCCGTGCTGGTCGTCAGGCATTGGTTATGCTCCTTTTGTTGGGCTTCGCATCTTTATCAGCTTCGTTACGTATCTGCTAGTATTTCGGCGTTACGTAGCCGGACTTACCTTGGAACGATACCGCGGCTCCCATGTGCCTGGGGACGCGTTCGCAGTGGCAAGCCACCCCTCAATGCTCATATTATTGGCGTCAGCCGCCCCCTCGCGTCGGTTGCGCACAAACCGGCCTTGCACACTCATCTCTGTGGGGATCGCGTCAGAGTATGCGCTCTCGATCATCAATTCGGCATCGTACAACAGCACGTTGGTGGCGGTGACCGTTGCCGCCTTTTTCAGCACGATGTTATTGCCCGTCCGGCTTTCGATCACGTTGCCCGCTATCATGACGGCAACGCCCGGCCCGGTGATACCGGAAATGCGTTGGTTGGCGGCATAGGCAAGCGAAGGCGTGCCAGCCGTGATCGTGACCGCCGTGCTGCCGGCGGTCGTCGTCGCCAGGCACTCAGGCTGTACGATAGGATAGCGCGTCACACCGATCTGGTAGTTACCCGAGCTAAAGTGATACGGCGCATTGCAGCAAGTGATGACGCTGCCCACGATCGAGACGACGCGGCCGATAACCGAGCCGGCCATGCCGAGCGTAAGCGTGCCGTCATAAGCCTCCCCCATCCACGCCGTCGAAGAGGTAAGTTGCTCGTTGACGGCGTAGCGGGCTGGATCACTGGCAGTGAACGTAAATGTCCCGGTGGTCTCGTCAACCACAACAGCGGTTGAGGCTTCCAAGGATAGCACCTGCACATCGTTGCCGACGATGTAGCGGCGCGAGTTCAGTCCGGATTGCGACCCATCGATAATGGTCCCCTGCTGCGCGTGAAGGCTGCCGTAGATGCTCATATTCAGCAAGTTGCCGCGATGACGATGGCGCATACCGATCGCGCCGCCCACGCCCTCCAGGCGAAGCCCCATATTTTCGTACTCGATGGAGGACTTGAAGCCCGCCGAGTTCGCGTCGCAAACCACAGGCGGGTTTTCGACCGCCATATCCTTCATGGAAAGCGTCTGCGTAATGCGCAGGGATAGCGATTGCTGTTTGTTGGCGCCTGCACCCGAATAGGTTCCGCAGAAACCGCCCGTCATGATAAGCGGACCATTGACATCGACATGGCAATCCACGGTCTTACCGGACCCGAATTGGATTTCGGGGTCCATCAAGCGAATCAGCTGGTTCTGCAAAAACGAAACTGTCCAGTAGCCCGTAGAAAGCTGGTACGACCCCAAACGCCAGCATTGCTCTGCGTAGGTATTGGTGAACATGACGGGGTTGTCGGAATGCGACTTTCCGAGGTCGCGGATCGATACGAAGGTTGCTTTATCGACCGTTGGGAATGCCCCACCTCCCGAGCCGTAGGTAGCGCAATCGATCGCCGTATCTGCGTATTGCACCATCGGGCGAGTGACCGTGCAGCCCCGCGTCTGCGACGTGCCATAAGCAGCGCACACCTTGACCCGGTTCCACCGGCAATCGGTGATGTGAACATCATCGCAGTTCTGCAGGTTAACGGAAATGCCGTTCGCCACGCCAACGATGAGGCATTCGAAATACACATTCTCGACGCTGACGCCGCTCGATACGAGATAGCTTGGCGCGCCGTAGTGATCGGCGTACCCCGGATACCCACCGCTGTCTGGTGGAGCATTGCCGAACGGCTCGATCACGATGCCGCCACAAGGGCTGTACCGCTGGTCACGCATTACACCGCCACGGTTCCACCACGGCTGCGCCTCAACGCCTACCTTGCGACGCAGAAGCTCATCGGCGGACGGCGTGTAGCGGAAACCATAGACCCCGTTCGGGCCGAAGATGCCGAAGTCCTTGAACTTCACCCCGCGCGCGCCGCACACGAAGAAGGCAGGCACGTTGCCGTTGGACATGTAAATGGCCGAGCCATTGTCAGGCCCATAATTTCGACCGCTGCCTTGAATAGTCATCTGGATCTGGCGCATCGAACCGTCATCGGCGCGGTTGAATGCCGGTAGTGCGTCATCGATCGCGATAGCGAAGGGTGGAAGCTGCACGGTATACCGGCCGCGACCGTTCTGCCACATCCACGCTACATGGCGCATTGTGCGCTTAGCCCGGTTGGTGTTCTCGGTAACCTGCCCGGCAGTGCCTGTCACCGATCCAGCGTTGCAGTACGACTTGACGCCGAATGTCTGCATGCGGAAGATGTGACCGTCCTCGGGCAACTGCTCCCAACGAAACCCCGCCGAATCGGTGAACGTATTGGCAAATGGCCCGATCACTTCCATCGCCTGACGGCGTGCGAATAATGCCTGACCGCCGTCGCCGGCAGTTTCGTACGATGAAGTTTGCAGCAACGTCAGGCTGGCCGGGATCTCCATGCCGTTGGCGGTAATGAACGAAAAGCTATCGCCTCCAGACGACTGGCCGTCGATCTTGATCCAGCGGCCAGCCTGCAGCGGCGTAAGATCCGATGGCCGGATAACGCTGGAGTTGTTGTCCACCTCCAGCGACCCCGGAACCCACGTGAACACGCCACCCTGGCCATCGCCTTCCGACACGCCCCCGCGCACCAGAAACGCGGCATCCGTCAGCAACGGTGCAGATGGTACGGCGCGCAGACCCGCTAGCGTATCGGCACCCGCCAGATTACCCGGGAAATAGATTGTCGTTGCGTCTACCATGTCGTATTCCGTTCAAGTGAAACGTGTTTTCAGATGGGCCGTGGGCCTCTTCCTCATGTACTGGTTTTTACCGTCGATTATCTACCTGATCGGCGGGCGCTTCATTGGCCGCGGATTTTGAGATCGCGGACTGTAGCGCCTGTTGGATGGGCAGAATGTCGTTGGCGATCTGGGGTTCACGGGAGGCCAAAGTGGTCAAGCGACGTACCCATGCCTCTTGACGCGCTGGATCGCGCGGCGCACGCGCAAGCCATTGAGCGAAGCGCTGCGAGCCTAACAAACGCCCCGTAAGGTTTTCCAATACTACAGAGCCACCAAGCGTGCTTGTGGCGCCAGCGAATGATCCGAGACGCCCCACGTCGGAAACCAGCCGGCTAGAGTTTGACGCCCCCGCCGTGCCGCTTGTATTGGAATACGCGCGTGACGCACGGGCGCCCTCAGCCACACGGGCCAAATCTTCAATTGCCTGTCGATGCTCACCGCGAAAAAGCAAATCACGCGTTCTGTTGGGCATTTTATCCCAATTTGTAAGGAACGTCTGCAATGAAAATTGGCTGCCCGCGGCGTTTTGCCGGCCCGATGAAGAACGACCCATTTCCTGAATAAGGGAACCGCGAACAATACCGGATTCTTCCGGTGTCACACTGTTTAAAAAAGTGCGCAGGCGGGCACTATCGCCCCTGCTCATGTTGCTCAGGCGTTGCGCGACCGCTTCGGCGGATCGATCGCCACCAGACCCGACCACATTTTCCATAACGTCATCAATGACGTTTAGGCGCTCGGCATATGCCCTATCCGCAGTACGGAAGGCCGCCGCCGCTTCTGGTGGTAGCTGCGACGCGATATCGTTGGACAGCGCGTCCAGCACCTGACCGGCGCGACGGTTGTAATCGGTGCCGCGCAATCCCTCGCTCTGCGCTTCTGCCCGAACGGACGTGCGCAGCCGGCGGATTGAATCGACCGACAGGTTAGTGACGCCCCGGTCGCTAGCGATATCATCACGCAAGCGCGTCAGACCGGAAATCAGCGGCGCGTCAGTGTTCGATGTTGGCGCCAGCTCGCGAATTTGGGCATTAAGATTTTGAAATGCGCCGCGCCCCTGCACCAATGTATCTTGGGACAATTCTCGGGCATTGCCGTAGGCCTGTCTGGCAGCCTCGCCTGTGCGGTCAATGTAACCTTGCGCTGCCGCCTGCCCCACCTCGCCCAACGCTTCTTGGCGGGCGGGTGCGCCCACTTCCGCAGCGATCTGTCCAAGCCGCGTACCGGCCTGCCCCTGTGCGCGCTCCGCTGCCGCCACGATAGGGCCAGAACCGAACGGTGTCTGAACCACGCCAGCCGTCATGCGGCGAGTCATTGCCCCGCCCACATCTGCCGGCAGAACGTCTATGCCTTGCCGTCCCGCCGCTGCAAGTAATTCGCGGCCAGTTGCATTGCCGCCACCGCCGCCCGGACCACGACCAAACCGAGCGGCTGCCAAGTTTCCGAGTGCCCCCAACCCGTATCCTGCTGCGCCGCCGGTAGCGGCACCGCCTGCGGCACCAAGTGTACGTTGCCCAATGTCACCGTCAGAAGAACCGAACCCATATGCACCCCCATAAGCAGCGCCCACGCGCGCCAGTTCACCGGCAGTCCTCGCGCCACCACCGGGCAGCACCAAGCCGCCTGCGATCTGCCCGGTAAGCCGCGCGCCGAACTGGTTCTGTTCGTCATACAGCGCGTTGCCGCGGCGACGGTCCAGATTGTCGGCATACGTACCACCCTTAGTGACCGTATCAGCCAAGCCACCGATCTCATCCGCGAATCCAAGCGTGGCCGTGTCGGTAAGCCCGCGGCCTGCTGCGCCTAGTGCGCCGTCACCGAAATCCACTGGGCGGACCTTGTCCACCTGATTGTAATCTTGGCTCGGTGCGATGCCACGGTTCTCGGGCTTGGCGTAAAAGTCCTGCAGCGCCTTCAGACTTTCCGGTGACGCATTGCCGCCGAAGTCCTTCACAAGCGCAGCAATGGTAGTGGCGCTGGCACCGGACTGCGCCAAGGCCGCAATCTGCGCCTCTTGCCCAGGCTTCAGACGGTAGCTGTTGGCCGAAGTGTTGGGGCGCTCATCGTTGAATTGCACCGAGCCTTCGGGGCCGCGAATGGCGTTGACGCGAGCCGCCCCTGTGCCAGCGCCGATCTGGAAACTCTCGATGACACGCTGGCGTGCGCCTTCCTTCTGCTTGATAACCTCCGGGCTATCGCCGGGCTGCGGAAAGAATGTCGAATCCTGCTTTTCGAATTCAGCCGGCGAAATCGCTGCGCCAGATTCATAGCGCAAGCTGGCAGCAATAAAGTCGCGCTTGGCCTGCTCCGCTTTCTGGCGATCGGGGCTGGTGAATGAATTGGTGATGCCAGTCGGCAGGATATCGACCACACCTTGCGCAAATACGCCGCGCGGGTTGGTGGCAGAATTTGTTGCCTCGAAATCACGGTCGGCCCCCAACGCACGGTTATAGAACGCCGTGGTCTTTGCTTCTGTCTCGTTGAGCTTCTTTTCCTGCGTTAGCTTCTGTCCGTCCAGCAATGCCTGACGTTCTGCCGCCGCTGCCGCTCGATCAGCCGCGGCCGCAGCGCGCAAGTCCGAGTTGTCGCCACGCTGTGCGGCGCGCATGGCAAGGTCAAGGCGCTGCTGCTCGGCAGGATCGATACGCTTGGGCGCACCGTAAATCCGTGCCGGTGCCACTGGCTGCTGCCGCGGCGCCTGCGGAATGAGATCCGCGAATGGGTTGTCCTGCAGTGCCATTACCTACGCCCCTGAGTGCCGCGCTTGCCAAAATAAGGCACCTTGCCATAGCCGGGCAAGGTCGTGTGAATATGATCGCCCTCGTCAAGGAACCGCGCCCCTGCACCGAAATAGTTGCGCAGTTGCTGGATCGACGTGCCAGTATAATCGACGCCATCGCCGGTTAGATGATGGCTGGTGGCGACACCCCCGACAGCACGGTTTCCTTCGACGGTGCGCCGGCCGCTCGTCATTGTGCCGGGTGCGCGCATAGGGTCAGGGAAACGAACGCGGGGCTTGCGACCCCGCACCTCCCTGCATCTGCTGCATACGGGCACGCACCTTGACGGGATCAGCGCCCGCCGCGATTGCTGCCTGTGCCTGTGCCTCCAAGTCCGCACCGCCTTGCACTGGCGCCTGGCGAGGCTGTGTGGCCACGTCTCCCAAAGGCTGACCCTGTTGATTAAACCCCTGCAGATAGCCGCCCTCAGGGATAACTTTGTAGTCAACCTTCTGCTGGTCGAGATAAGCCTTTGCTTCCCCGGCCTGCGCAATGAAAGCCTGTCGCAACTGCGGCGAAAACTTGCCGACATATTGCGCGGCTTCAGGATGGCCCATCTGCACATATTGTTGGACGGTCGCATCCCACTTTTCCGGCGTATCGGCTAGCAAGGCGAATTGCCCGAACTGTTCGATCTGCGACTTTGCCTCTGCGCGCTGCCGTTCGTCCATCTTGTCGAGATACGCGCGATCGATCTGCGCCTGGCGCTGGTCGTTCTGCTGCTGATCCTGCTGGCGCGCGTATTGCACCTGCTCTCGCTGCTGGCGTTGCGGGTACGTCTGCCCCGCGGCCTGCAGCACCTGCAACGCATCGAAGCCGGGACCGGCCAAGTTCCAGTTCACTTCGGCCATCAGTAAATACCGTCCGAGCCGTTGACACCGTACATGCCGTTGTTGGGCGGCTTCGCATACGCGCTGGTGCCGTAGCTGGAGCCGAGCGTCGAGCCGCCGATATTGGCGATATTCTGCAGCGCCTGCGTCCAGTTGGCACCATTCGCCAGAGCAGCGTTGCTCGCACCGTTCGCGGCGTTCTGCGTCGCGCCATTGATGTTGTTGGTCGTATTCTGCGCAACCCCCGCAATCGTCCCTACCGCCTGCTGCCCGGTCTGGTTGAGTGTGTTTAGATTGCCGAGATACGATTGCGCCGACTGGTCGGCGATAGCCGAGCCGCGCGCCTGCAGCGCCTTCAGCGTCGCGCCCGAAGCCCCCAGACCGCGAGCATAGGCGTTGCTGTTAACAGCCCCCAAACCCGTTTTCAGGATGTCCTGATAGCCGGTTGCGCCGCGGAACGTATCGAGCGCCTGCTGCTGCGATCCAGCACCACCCAACCCAAGGAAATTACTGTAAGCCGCCCCAGCCAGATTGCCGCGATCGATAGCCGGCTGCTCCAGGCCCGTAATATAGGCTTGATTGCGGCGCGATTCTTCGATCTGCGCATTAGCAGCCGCCTGCTGAGCCTTGCTCGCCTTCTTGTTGGCAGACGAGGAAATCGCAGACCCGGCAATCGAACCCGCCGCCGCGATGCCCGCACCAATGATTACAGGCGGCATATCAAAGCACCTCCGTCACGAAATACTGCACGTCACCGAGCATGGGATGCGTCCCGGAACCGTATAGCTTCAAACCCATGCGCCTGATGTAACAAATAGCGCCCCGATTGTATATACTCGGCTGTCCCCATACCTGCCGCGCACCCTGCTCTTTCATGTACGCCAGCATGCGCTTGCCAGCATCGAACATGGATGCGCCACGAGACTGCTTCATCGCCATGATATGGCATTCGTAAACGCCCGGCGATGTCCAGGCGAATATCGCGCAAAAGCCATCTTCGATCAGAACATGGTTCTTGGCGTCGGCCACCACGTCTTCGAAATAGAGATCATGCGTGTAATGCTTGTAGCCCAACATCGATGTCTGCTTGACGATCGGGTCATTGGCGATGGCATCGACCTCTAGCGATTCTTCATCCGTCGTCACCCGGCGTATCATAGCGTGCTTTCGCGGTTGATAGCCCCCGCGCCAGGAGGCAACACGGGGCTACCGACCTGAGGCGGTGCGGCAGCAGCAGGCGTCATGATGCTGCCCACGACGTGCGTGTTGCCGGTCTGAGCGGCGACCGCAGCGTTGGTGGTGGTCATGTACGTTACCGTGCCACCCGCGCGTGTCGGGTCCTCGTAGGTGATGTAATACAGCGTGGAATAGGCCAGCGCCGTGATGGAGCCGCCAGCAACCGCTACCGTGGTGCCGTCGCCATATACCCGGCTGTGCGCGGAAACGGTGATCGTCGCGTTAGTGCCGGCATCCGTCGCGCCGAGCGTCAGGCCATCGACATACGAATTGGCAAGGTTGGACTGGTCAGCCACGACCGTGGCCGCGCTATTGGCGTTGTCTGCTGCAGCTTGTGCCGCCGCTGTAGCCGCATCCAGTGCGATCAAAGCGGCCTGAATTTCCGGCAACGCGATGACCTGATTCAGCGCGTAGGCGATGCTCTGCAGGGTGCTGTTGATCGTGCGCAGGAATTCAACGGTCGCACGGCCATCCTTGTCCACGATCGGTTGCGCCTGGGATAGCGTCGGTATGCGTACCGGGGCTATTGCCATGATTGATTGGCCACACATCCCGCAATGCGGATGCGCTCAGTTCCCAAATGGCTTATCTCGACCGTGCGATACGGCTGATCGGGCTGGCCGAGGCGGTACAGGCTCACCACATCCAGCGGCGCGCGGGTGTCCAGTTCCTCGTAATATTCCGGGTAGTCGTCCTGCCCATCCTTCCACCGGATCCGCATCACGGTATTGGCAGACGAACCCACGCCAACGCTCAGGCTGTCATTACGCGGGCCTTTGCCTAGGAAACCGTAGGTGCCCGTCACGATCTTCTGCATGCCCAGGCCAGCATCGGAACCCGACTCAGCATCAACGGTCCATACCTGCCCCGTGTCGCTATCGCCGCAGGTAATCGTGCCTTGAAACTGGTTACCCACGTACGCTGCCCATTCGGTGCGGCCGAGCGTCGCGAACTCAGACCATTCACCGGTCAATGCGTCATAGGCAAACGTGCCTTGCCCCGGTATACGCAGCGCGTAAAATTCGTGTCCGTCGATCGTGAACACCCACGCACTCGGTAGCCCCGTACGGTTGCGGATGCGCTCGGCAATGCCGTTGTCGCTGACGACCTGCGCCACAGCGCCGCCGCGGCATACCTGTCCATCGTCAGACACCCACATGACGGAATTGTCGAACCGGCGCACAGTATCCCGCGCCATGCAGCCGCGCTCATATTGACGGCCCGCGACGCGCTGGAAAGGCGCATCGAGATCACCCGTTGCCTGCCAGATTTCCACGGTATCGGTGCCGAATATCCAGAATTCATCACCAACACGCCGGATCGCTAAGCCCTTGTCCGGCAGGCTTTCCGCAGTCGCGAAGTTGAGCGGGTCCAGCACCATTTCACCCGGTACCAGCCAGTAGAATGTACCATCCGAACATAGAATCAAAACGTACTGGTTGAGCTGGTCGACATCGACCGCAACCCGGCTTTCAGGTATCTCCAGCGTGGTCAGCGCCGTATCGTACAGATACGCATAGCCACCGCCGACCAGCGCATAAGCGAACGTCGTGCCGACCATCGGCGCAATGTCGCCCCCCGAGATCGTGCCGACCGACACGCCGTTGACGTACAAACTCGAGCCAGCAACGATCATTTGCTGATTGGCGGCAATCCGATAATCAATGCCGCGAATGGGGTTGGCCAGCGTCGTCAGCAAGGCAAGGCCAGGGCGCTGGATGCGCAGGATGTTATCGGGCGAAAGGCCGCTTTTGTCCGGCTCGATGTACATGTTCACCATGCGCACTTCGGGCGTAAAGCCCGCCGCACGCTTATGCGCGCCGACACCTAACGGGACGGCGGGCATTAAGGCTCAAGCGCCAGCATGTGCAGCGTGGCGGCGATCGGCGTCGGGTTGATAGACAACGCCCCGGTAAGCAGCGACAGCAACCCCGAAGACACGCGGTTGATCTGAAATACGCACCCGGTGTTCGTCGGCGCGCCCACGACCTGCACGTTGAACAAGTCTGTGTTGCCGCCTGGCACTTGCACGATACCATTGATGATCGGCACTACGCCCGATGCGAATGGCGTGGGATAGGTCCACGCGTACGTGGTGGCAGCACTGCCCATCGTGATGATCTGCTTGCGCGCTTTGCTGGCGTGAGTGTGATCGCCCAAAGCATAGCGGCCGTCGCTACCGCGTGCGCCATTGTCAGCGACCCCGGGGGGCTGCGCCACGGCAGGCTTCGGCATCACGCTATCGACGTAATCGCTGGTCACGCCCGGATTGTTCAAGCCATCGGCCATTAGCTGAACCGATTCACGGTGTAGGGCTGAGCCGCAGCGGTGGAAAGCAATGTCAGCGTGCCCGCCACGCGATCCGCCGAATAAGACCCGCCGGTGAGGATCTGGAAACTACCCGCGCCGTTCACCGCGGGCGTTCCCCACGAAGCCCACAGCGTGCCGGTCGAAGAATTGATGACTTCGGTGCGGGTCGTATTGGTCATGGCGATAGCAGCGGTACCACCGGATGTCGCGATCGTGCCGCTAAGAGCGGTGGAAACAGTTGCTGGCGGCGAATGTGTCCACGCCCCGGTAATGTCGCCCCGGGCGCGGTCCCATGTCGCGCCATTGAAATGATGATTGAAATTGAGAACTGGCAGCGTGTTTGCGATTGCTCTCGCGTCACTGTTGGGTGCCAAGATGGTAACCAGCGCACCTGCAGCATCCGTCAAGAAATTGGCTTGCGCGCCGTTGAGATTGTACCAAGCATCGGCGCGCTGACCATTGGTCAGAGCAGCTGGCGCAGTAGCCATCGCCCGTCCACCGATTTTTACCGGAGCGCCAGAATCGGCCGTACCACTGGCCACATTGCCGACGACAGGAAACGCAGCGCCATCACTGGCGGGCGTGACAGACGTTGAGCCGGTGGCCGGCTGGGGCCCAGCAGAGCCGCCGCCTGGGCTACCATCAGCATTCGTCAGATAGACCGGCTGCGACTGGCCGTTGGTGTTCGCGCCCTGTGCCATTACATATAGTTCCCTGAAACTTGCTCACGCCGCATGCCGAAACGGGAAATCAGCGACGCCTGAAACCGTGTTGCAGCTCGGAACGTGAAAGGACTAACATCGATGCCGAACAGATCGGCCACCTCGACCGCAAGCGCGGACGAAAGCCCTGAAGGATCCGCGGTCGATCGCGGCGCATCGCTATCCAGCGTCAGCCCGTCGATCGACTCCCAATGTTTAGTGGTGCCGTCATAAATCCATGATTGCGTTTGCCCGCCGATCTGGTCGCTGATTACCACCGCTGCGCCATCGCGCGGCGTGGTCGCGTAACCAATCGGCTGTGCAGGTTCGACGGTAAAAGTGGTCACACCGCCGATGGTGTTAAGGGTGACAACGACCCCGGTGTAATTGGCAAGGCGTCGGTTTTCGTCGCCGTAATCGCTGATCCAGCCTTCGCTGACCAACTCGGGAAGCAACACCGAAAGCGTTGCCTCGCTTTCTCTAAAAATGCGCTGGCTGCCGCTGGCCACGAACGTCGTGCCAGTCGGCACCACGTCATACATGCGGCCCAGGGCGCCGGATGCTATCCAGCTGGAATACATGCCGCGCAACGCCTCAAGCGTGTCCTGCGCGTCAGCAAGACGTGGTTCGCGCCCAGCCCCCAACCGACCGAGCTTTCGCAAGGCGGTGTTGACGATGACGCGAACCACCGCCATTACTTGGCCGTCGCCTTTTCGAGCGCATCACGCAGCGACGGAAGGCTGGCGTTAACGCGGTACTTTACACCGGCCTCATCCAGCAGCTTCTTGGTCGCGTCGATCTCTTCCTGCTCGCCGGCATCAACGGGGTCTTCGTCATCCTCGGTCGAGAACGTCGGATTGTTCTTGATGTTCTGCGCCCAGTGAACGCCGTTGAACATCAGGCCCTCGGATACCTTGACCGGCTCGCCTTTTACGAAAGTCAAACCACCTTCGCGGACCAACTGCGCCTGGGGATCGCCATCCCCAAGCCATGTTGCAGTGAACGTCTTTGCCATTGCCGTATCTCCTACGAGGGGTTTTCGATCACGCCGTTGAGTTCGGCAATGATAACGCCCGTTGCGCTGGTGGTCGCGCCGCCGATCGTGAGAATGATCGTGGTGAAACCAGCGTTGTTGAAATCCCGACCCTTGGTGTCGAGCGCCGAAATCGTACCCGCCGTAGCCGCCGAGGTTGCCGGGAAGTACCGGGTCGGATCACCGGCATCACCAAGCGCAAGCGTTACGCCAGCGCCAAGCGCATCCCACTTCATGAAACCCTGCTTGACCAGGAAGTTGCGATGGACGCGCATCATGCGGACGATATCGCCGGAAGCAATCGCGCCGGGCGACTGCGTACCCAGCGTAAATACGCCATGCGCGCCCTGGATCGAACGCCCATCGCCGGTAGGACCGGAAACCGGATAGACCGGCGGCGTCATCTGAAGAGAATTGAAAGTTGCCATGTCAGTCCTTCCTTATGCCAGAGCAGGCAGAGCGGTGATGCTCTCTACGATGCCGTACTGAACGCCGCCGAAGCTGGTCTTCTTGGTGCCGCGAAGCTCCTCGATTGCCATGCCGGGGCGGAATTCGTAATCCTCCAGCCGATCCTCGACCACCCGCGGCGACATGCCGTAAGCGACCGCGACAGCCGACTGGCCGCACAGGAAACCGAACGCAAGATCGGCACCACCGGAACCGGCGCCCACCAAGATCAGATCGTCCAGTTCCGGCATTTCGCGGATGAGAACGCCGCCGTACATCAGATCACCGTCTTGGAAGAGCGGATTGCGCTCCATGCCGTCGCCTTCACGCGAACGCGCATAGGTGTTGGCGTTCAGGATCGCCGTGTCCTGCCCGATCAGCGAGAATTCGCGGCTGCCGACGAAGTATACGAACCATTCGCGGCCGGCGGTCATATCCGACTTGAACGGCGTGATGTTCGTGGTGATGCCAGCAGTGGAACCCAGCGGTGCTGTCTTGCCCGAAGTCTTGGCGATCGTCTTGAGCAGCCGCACATGTGCCGCCGACGACTGGCCGGTGGCGACGCTGACGTTACCGAGCGACGTTGCCCAGTTGCCCGATGCGATGTTGGCGCGGGCGTTGCCGAACAGAATGCGATCGCTGTTGTTGACCAGGAAGGTATTGCGCTGGCCAGCCGTCGAAAGCTGGTAATTGACCGCGGCATCGGTGCCGGGCAGACCCTGCGCATCGACCGTGCCGGGCACGATAACCTGGGCGAATGCCTGGATCACGTCATCGCGCAGCAGCTCAGCCGACCACGAACGCAGCTGCGGCTTGGTCAGGCCCCAGATATCGATCGCCGTGCGGAACGACGTGGACTTGGGGATCTTCACGCCCTGACGGATCCAGTCAACCGAGATCGACGTGTTGTACAGGCCGAGATCAACCTCGTTGCCCTTCAGGATCTCCGAACCACGAACGCCGCGGCCTTTGATGCGAACGACCAACGGGAAGTTGATCGTATCGCCCTTCTCGTTCTTCAGCTCGTTGCGGATGCGGATGATGCTGGTGTCTGCGGTGCCCATGTAGGGGAGCAGACCGGATTCGCGAACGTATTCGCGGGTTACTTCAGTGCTCCACGTCTGCTTCTGCAGCGCGGTAGCGAGAACGACTTCTGCCATGAGTTACTACTTCCTATCGAAGATAGCATTGAACTCGGCTACGGGGTCGGACTGGATCGGTGCTGACTGCGAAATCTGCGATGCGATACTGGCCGGCGGCGCAACCGGCTTCACTGCCGGGGTAGCCGCGATCGTCGGAATGACTGGCGCGGCCGTTGCGGGGGCAACAGTGGCCGCGATCCCCGGATTCTGCGCCAAGTAGTCGCGGACGAAATCGTCCATGCTCTTGTCGCCTATCTGCGAAACGATGCCCTGCTGTCGATGCTGCTGGACCAACCAACCGACCGGATCTGCCTGGCGCGCGAACGAGATAGCGATTGAAGGGTCGGCTTGGGCTCTTTCCATTGCCCAGTCGATTGCCTTCTGCGTATCATCGTCCCCGTACTTCTGGCGGGCGAAGCGGTCGCTCATTTCCAAGCGAATTTCCGCTTTCACCGAATCCCTGAACCCGGTTGGATCGTCAAAGGGATCTGGGGCTGTCTGCGGCTGCGCCTGCTGGTTACGTTCGAATTCAGCAATCCGCGCTTCCAACGCTTTTCGCTTGTCTCGTTCGTCCAACACTGCAGCAAGCGGGACAAATCGCCCATCCTGCTGCGGCTCAACCGGCTCCGGTGCTACTGGCTCTGGCGGCGGTGCCTCGGCTACAATCTCCGGTGCGACTTCTGGTACAATCGGCGTCTCAGGCGTAACCTGATTCTCCACCGGGAATGCTTCTTCCAGAAAGTCAGCCATACCTTACCCTTCCCGATCGTATCGTGACCGGCAACGCAGCGCCCGAAATCCCGGCGGCAGACCCACGTTAAAGGTGTGGGACCTTAGCTAAACGCCCGTTGTGCCCGGCGGCGGCATTTCCCCCTGTTGAGGGGTAACGGTATTCTGATACCCGTTATCAATCGGCGGCGCAACAGGTTCTTGCTGCTCCATCGGGGCTTCCTGCTCAGCGCCCGGTTCAGGTGCCAGCGCCAGCATGGGATCAAGGCCCAACTGCGAATAAAGCTGCACCTGCGCCAGATCAGCATCGGTCGCGATCTTGTGCGCGTCGGCTGTGGTCTTGGTCGTCTCGGCTTCGGTCTTTTCGATCGCCGCCACTTCCTTTGCTTCCGCCACCGCCATAGCGCGTTGCTGCTGCTGTGCGAGCATCTGCTGCTGTTCGGCCTGACCCTTCTCCATTTCCTCACGCTTGGCCTTCAGGCGCTCCAGAATCCGCGGCTTGTCCGCCAGTGGCGACATCTCCACCGCCATCTCGAATTCCGGCGAGAATGGCGACATGCCGAGGCGCAGCAGTTCCATGATCTCCGCCCATACTTCCTGCTGAAGCGTGGCCGTGTCCTCATTCTGATCCAGGATGATATCCATGTTCAGCTCGGACAGGCGATTCTTGTAGCCCGTCACGCCGACAGCCGGCGCCATCTGCGGCTGGCCGGTGTTAGGATCGATAACAGGCTGGCCATCAGGCCCCGCAGCCGGCTGCATGACCATGCCCAATTCCGGCTCATTCACCTTTAGGAACTCGATCGACTTCACCTCATCGGTGACGCGGATCCACATTGGATCGGTCCAGAACTGGCGCGCACGGTTCCACATCTGCTCATAGCAGCGCAGCACCCATGAATGCAGCCGCCCCATAGGCCGTGCAAGCTCGGTAAGCCCCGCCTGCTGCGATACAAGCCGAGCGCGGCCGGACTGTCCCGCTCCCTCTTGACGACCCAACACGGCAGGTGTTGGCCCCATGCGCTCGATCTCGCCCTTGGCTTCCTGCATACGCATCAGGTTGGCGTTGGTCTGTTCCGCGGTGCTGACGATCTGCCACCCCATCGGCATGACGCCGTCAGCCTTCGACGCCTCGGCGCGAACGATCGCGTCATCCACTGGCGGCGCGTTCGGATCGGTGTTCTGTACCTGCCGCGAATTCATCAGGTGCAGCGAGCGCGAGCGGCTCGCGTTGATCTCGTCCTGGATCGGCACCATGTCGCGGACCATGCCGTAACGGCTGTTCTCGCGGTCGATGTAGCAGCTTTCCGCCTCGATCGGATTGCAAGGCCGATTTTTGTCATCGAGATAGGGCGATGGCCCGTATTCCAGCACACCGGATGCAATGTAGACGATGCGTTTCCACTCGCCTTCCTCCAGCGCGTATTCCTCAACCTGCATGATGCGGCGGCGCTTGATGTCCACCCAGCCCATCGACAGCGGACGATCTTGGTAGCTGTCCACGAACCCAAAGCCCTGTGGCGACAAAGGATCGCCAATCTCTTCGATGCGAACGCGGTATTTCTGGCGGATCACATCCGCGTCGGTCCACTTGGCAATACCCATGTATCGCGCGTCCTTGAAGTCGGCGCGCCTGGCATAGGGGTCCGCGTAGAACTCTTCCCACCGGATCTGCGTCGGCACGATCTTGCCATCCAGCATTTCGATAATGACGGCGCCAGTGCCTTCGATGAAGAAATTCTCAGCCACGTCCATCTGCGTGTCATTGAACTTCGATTCATCGTTGATATACCGCAGCGTCTTGGTCGCTACGTCAGCGCCGCCCTCATCGTCTGGGTTGCGCGGCAAGCCGCGGGGATCGCGACGACCGGCCTCCAGCACGCCCAGAACGCCGTTGACGGCAGGGCGCACCCGGTTGGTATAGATCGGCGGCTGCATGCGGTTCTTCAGGACGGTGCGCACCTCACTATTCAGCTGCTTGGGGCCGTCATAGTAATCGCGGTCGGTGTTGCACTTTTCGGTATTGCCGTTCGGATTACTGCGGGCCTCGTCAAACCGCTGCCTAAGCCGCTCGATCGTGGGCGCGTTGGCCAGCATTTCCTTGGGCAGCGTGTCGGACGCACCTGTGTAGGTGATGCCGTCGCGGTTTTCGTCTGCTGTGATACCGGTCATGGCTGTGTTTGGTATCAGAATACCCGTCATGCTGTCTAGCTATTCCTGATCTGGTAGTTTATCAAGGTCGAATGCCCCGGCGGATGGGAACCCTGCCGATACCCAACAGATCGACGTTGATCCGTAATTGATCGGATGATGCTGGGGCATATCTACCCCCAAGCACTAGCCGTCCCCTGCGGCTTGCGCGGGCGATAGTCGCCCGACTTCGGGCTGCTCGGCTCCTGGATCAGCTTGGAGCGCGTCAGGTGGCAATTCATGGCGAACTCACCAAACGCATCCGCGCCGTGGCTGTTCTCGTCGTGGCTCGGACCTGAGAAAACCTCCATCGTGCGGTTGAACTTGCGCGAGTATCCACGCAGCCGCTTGATGCCGAGATCTGTCGTTGCCTTGTTGAAATACACAAACGGCAGGATCTTGCGGCTAGCGTTGATGCGCTCCACCGGGCCGGCGGCAATGCCGATGTTGATCGGCTTGACCCCGTATTCCTGCAGCGTGGCGATACGCGAACGACCAGCGCCCCATTCGCGCACCCGAACGTCATGCGGCAGGAAATGCCTTCCATATTTGTACGGCACAGGGCGATCAAGTAACCGCTGAGCCGCCGGGACCAGCTCGGGCAGCGCGCTTTGCACGATCTCCTGCACGCCTTCGCCGCTCGTCTCGAAATAGTCGATCATGCGGACCTGCGAGCCATTCTCCTGCGCGAACCAGATGGCGGTGTAGTCGTCCATGCCGATATCCCAGCCTGTCAGCACAGGCAAAGCTGGATCATAGGGGAAATCACCAATGCGGCCGGCTGCTTCTGCATGTGCGAGCAGCAGCGCGTAATAGGCGCCCTCACCGACGATCTCGTAACCACCGTCCCACACATGGCTGGCCATCTCGGGATCACGTTTGCGGTCGTCCTCCATCTCCTGCTGCATCTCGTCAGGCAGGTGCGGATTATCGGACCAATTGACACGCTCCACGATCGCGCCTGTTGGCGGCGACGAACCGCGCAGGAAGTCGTCAACCGCGTCGGTGTCGTGCCGCGGGTTCCACGTGAACCACAACTCGGACCCGGGCGCGCGGATCGTAGGGCGCAGCATCCTAAGGCTGGTCTTGGATAGCGTCTGCGCTTCCTCGACCCACGCCACATCATAACCCTCCAGCGACTTGATCGTCTCGGCGTTGTACGCCTGCATACCGCGGAAGATGATCAGCGAGCCATGTGGGCCACGTATTTCCGCCTCCAGCACCTCGAACTGATTACCAAGGTTAAACGCCTGGATCTTGTCCACCAGCAGCTGCCGGACCGATTCTTTCAGGCTGTTCTGCACTTCGCGGATGCAGACGGCGCGCGTCTTGCGTTCGCAGCAGCGGCTAATGAGACGTTCGGCGAACTCGTGGGATTTTCCTGAGGCTCTGCCTCCCCATGCGCCCTTGTACCGCGCCGGCCGGTCGAACGCCTTGGCCCATGCAGGCTTCAGGCGATTGATGACCAGTTCCCTCCGGGCTGCCAGCACATGGGCACGGGTGATGGTGGTCATAGCCGGGACAGCTGCTCCGCATGGCCGATAATCTCACAAGCAACGCTATCCAAACCATCCAATGCCGACTGCAGGACATCAAGCCGATTTATACCGTAGGAGCGGACGGGCTCGCTTTGAGCAGACACAGGACGTTCACCGAACACCGCAGAATTGGTGTCGTTCAGAATCTTGTTCGCCCTACACAGAGTTTCTGTGATAATATGGACACGATCAGCCAACCGCTGAAGCTCAGGGCTTTCGGTTGCCGCAAGCTCCTGCAACTTCGACTGGCCGTCAATGATCTTCTGGCCAAGCATCGCGCTCATATGGTCATTCCGCATTTTCATTCTCCTGTTCGAGCTTCTCGATCTCCCGATCGATCGCCACCACGCGCGTTGCCAGCCCCATACGCTCGGACGCGGCACGCTTGTTGCGGAGATCGGCCAGGCGGGCTTCGCGGCGGTCTTGGGGGGTTAGGGGTTGCATGTGTCTGCTTCCTTTTCCTGCGAATCAGGAACGTGGGCCCAATAAGTCGACACAGCAAGAGCAGCACGAGCATCAGCTCGATATGGATCGCGGATACTATCCGATGCACGGTCCCACTGTTCTGCCGGGATAAGATAATCCATTCCATCGAAAGGCCCCGGGCAGCTTATAGGGCGGTCCGTGCTTTGCGATGCAGCGATCACGTCCAGCCTGGCATGATATCGTGCATCAGCAATAGCACGGGCGACGCTCTCGACATCACCCCCAAGCCCGTTTGTGTCATCGGTGGGCATTAGATAATCCCCATAAGCTGGCGCATCGTAAACCAGCGGCCATCGGGAAAGCGATGCATCTTGCCTGCCTCAGCTGCAGCGCCCAGCATATCATACCAGACGCGCATGTGGCTGTTGGCAGCATACAGGAACGTGTCGTTAGGCAGCCTATCAACTGATACGCCATTGTGCCGCGCGACAATTTGCTGGGCGCGTGGTGAATAAGGATGATTGCGCGCGTTGATGGTCTTGCCGGCGGCGCGAAACTCAGCGTGCGTTGGCATTGGCTTGTTCCTGCGTCCGCAACCGAGCCACCGTACCAGCAAACTCAGTCCCGCGCTGCTCGACACGCACCAGCTCAGCCAGCCGCTCCATAGCCAGCCCCATAACCACCGTGCAGCCCTCCGCCTCGATCCGCTCGACCGTGCGGCGCCCGATGTTCAGGCGCTCGGCTAGCTGGTCGCGGGTGAGGCCGAGCGCGAGGCGGGCGGCGCGGTATTCTGGGCCGGTCATGGTTCGAACCCTGGCTGCAGTTTATAGTCGTCCTGGACGACTTTCCAGTAACGACTGCCGCCGATGCGTATATTAAGAACGCTTGCGATTTCCGCGGCGGTTGTTTCGTTCATGTAATACGGAAGAGCGAATTTCTCATCGGGGTAATCGCTGCCGTAATTGTCCGTTTCCACTACTCTGAACATCACCATTCTCCCCGGCCCAATCGCCGTAACACCCGTATCCGCCATTACGGCGAGGGTGTCAAGCGAAAGGCAGGGCTAGGCTTAGAATAATCGTTAAGACAATCATGGCCAAGAAACCGCCGACGCCTCTGGGTCCCGCCCACAAAACATTAGAAACCCACCGCCGCAGCGGCATCGGTAAAACCTTGAACCAGGCGCGGCGGTCCCAAGTGCCTTCGCTATTCAAGCGGTGCGTGATGATGAGGCCGCGGGGCATATCAAACCTCATCCGGCAACCGAACGCCCGCCAGCTCGCGAAGGGTGGCGGGGGATAGGCCGGCAACGCTCACCTCCTGCTTCAGGGCGGGCAAGTCGTCAGCACCGCCGACAGCCAGCTTGTCGCCAAACTGCTTGGGCAGGAATTTACTGGCGAACCACTTGCGCGCGTCGATCTCGATGCGACCGATCGCCGGATCAAGCTTCTCGCCGCGGGTCCCGTCCTCGTTCAACACACCAAGCCGCATGTCATCAATCGTGTTCTCGAGCTTGTCCACCTGATCCATCGCAAGGCCGCGAAGGGCCTCCGCGTATTGGCTAGCCGAGAGATGCTTGATCGACTGCATGCGAAACGTCGAGCGATCGATACCGACATCGCGACAAGCTGCTCGCTCACTCATGCCCTGAGCCATCTTGGCGACTACGGCATCGATCTGCTCGGCCTGTGTCACCCGAACACCCGCAGCAACCGCGACGCCAGACCGCGGCCCAAGCCCCAACCAAGTCCACGCTGGAAGTGGCTCCAGATCACAACACCCTCCCCAGCACGACGATCAGCGCCACGACGACCACAACCAGCTTCAGCAGCTGTCCAAGGCGCGCATCAACGCCGATCAGGTCGATTGCGTACACAAGCACCGCGACGATCAGGATGGCCAAGAGGATGGTGGTCAGGAGGGTTGTCATGGGGATTGTTTACTCCGGTTTTAGGCTGGCTGCAAGATGGATCAGACTGCGCAATAAGCGCCCTCGCCATGAGCGTTGAGATGATGATGGATCATTTCCCCGGAAACCCCGCCGGGACAATTACACCCATCGTATTCATCCCAGAGCCGCTTCACCTCTTCCACCGATAGGCGCGAAAGGGCCAGAAGATCGTTGTATTCATAATCCTGCCAGGTATTCACCACACTCTCCTAAAAAGGCAATCCTTGCAGATCGTCGTTCAGCTTGTCGCGCACCGCTTTGGCCGGCCGCACGCTCTCAACCTCAGCACCAGGGAAAGCACTCTTGGCCGCGACGATCATCGGGTGCGCCTGGATCACGCTGGCGATCTCATCAAGTGACCAGACCTGCGCCTTGCGGCCCTGCAGATCTACACGCGCCGTATCCGCCAGCGTACGCACCAACACGACCAGATCATCGCCGGCCATGAACTCCCATTGATCGACTGGCGCGTCCGAATGGCCAGCAACCGCCGCCAGCTCGTCCAGCTTGGCATAAGCCCTCAGCATCGCGTCACCGTGCTTGGCGACTTGTGCGCCATCATACTCCCACACCGCGGCGGAGAATTTCTGGCGCTGCGTGCGGAAGCGTTCAGCCCACTCGATCGGCACTAGCAGAGGCAGGCGTCCCGTACCCCAGCGCTGGTCTGCCTGGCGCCCGCGCTCGTCCACCTGTCGAACGATCAGGTCGATCTTTTCCAGATTCTCATGGGCGGTTGGTGGTGCGCCGATCATGAGATCGGATCCGATGTCAGCGTAACGAAAACACCGCTATCGACATCATCGACATCCAACGAGTGCCACTCGTAACTTTGATGTGTCCGGCACCACACCAGGCAAAGCTGATAGTCGCCGTTGAATTCATCGTACTGGTCGATTGCGTCGGTATCCAAGACATGCGGCTGTTTTAGTTTTGCCGCGGCTTGCCCCTTACGCATTTTTGCCAAGCGAGCCGGACGCTGGTCAGGGGTAAGATCGAAACCTGCCCTGTTTGGTATCAGCGAACGATCAGCCTTGCCGTGATTGCAATCCGCACATGCCGCCTGAAGATTGTCATGATCGTTCGTACCGCCCTTCGCCAAGGGTTTGATATGATCGACATGAAGCACGGTATCCTTCGCTCCCGTGCCGCAATATTGGCAGCGGAATCCATCCCTAGCCAGGATCTCGAACCGCAACGCTTTCGATAATTTTGCCATTATTCTGCCCCCAACAAGCTAAATTCGTTACCCAAGCGAAACGCGACGAGCATGCGACAATCCCGCGCCGACCTAAGGCGGCGGGTTGTTGCGTGCGACGACAGGATTTTACTATAGTCGTTTTCGTCGTCGCACTGCCCTAAGAGGCGCGACGACTTTGCGACGATGTCGCGACGACTTACGATCATAGCCGGGGCCTGTTCTTCTCGACCACGCGCACGTAATTGCGGGTCTGCCGGGTGTTCGGATCCTTGTCCTTGAACTGCTCAAGCACGCTATTGTCACGCCACACGCGCAGGATACGGACGGCCTGTTCTTCTGACTTTTCGGCAATCCGCATTACCGGACAGCCTGCCCAGTCGCCATTGACGATCGCCCGGCGATCTTCCTTATACGTGCCTGCTGCCAGCTCGTTCAGGATCTGGTTCGCGATATCCACAGAGATATTGTCGAACGCATCAGGCGGAGACCACGGCTCCATCGCTCCCACGCTGTCAGAGCCATGCAACCCGCTTCCGTTGCCGATATCGACACTAACCTTGCGGAACCACAGCGGCTCACCAGACTTTAGGGACTGGTTTGATTTGGCATCATCCCAACGGATGTAGAAGCGCCTGTCCTTGTCCGGCAGACCGAACTTGGCCGCATCATCAGCGCCCATGTCGAACAGCGTAGCCGCAGTGCGTACAACGCCTGTCTGTGAGCTGCCGCCACGCGAGGCGTTCATATCACCCGCAGCGGTGGACATGGCCTTGCTGGTATGCTGCACCAGCAGTACAGCGCAGTTGCCATCTCTTGCTACCTGGCGGAAGCCGGTGGCCGCTTTCTTCATCGCGTCGTTGCTGTTCTCTTCACCGACCAGTGTTTCCGCGAATGGATCCACAATCAGCACCCCGATATCGTTCTGGATCACGGTTTCGGTCAGCTCGGAAACCAACGGCGACCAGATCACTTCGCCGTTGGGCATCGACTTGATAATCAGGAACTCCCGATCGCCATCGTGAATGAACAGTTTGCCGGCGATATCTGCCTGCGTCAGACCCATAGCATCGAGCGCGGCGGCGCAACGCCGCTGCATTTCATCAATGTCATCCTCGACGTTGATTAGCAGCACCTTGCCCGGCCGCTCGATTTTCCAGCCGCCCCAGTCCATGCCGGTCGCGATTGCGATGGCCTGCTGTAGCGTGATGGTCGATTTGCCGACGCCTGGCGGCGCGATAAGCATGGCCACTTGGCGTTTGAGCAACCAGCCGCGGATGACCCAGGGGCGAACCGGGATAGCAGTAGCGTCGAACGGAGCCAGAGGCCGGATCGATACGCTGTCGGGCAACGGCTCGGGGGTAGGCGGCTCAGCATCGTCCGGCACCTCGCCGCTCATTATATAGCTGGTGACAGCCTCCAAGCCGTACTCTACTGCCATATCGTTGAAGTCGGTGGCGCTAGATCCTTCCTTGCGCAGCGGCAGGATGTAATCACAACCTGCAGCCTGAGCCGCGGCGACAGCCGATTTAACGCCAGCATTGTCTTTCTTACCGTGGTCGTCATCACCAGCAATTTGGAATTGCTTGCGCGGGTATTTATCAGCGAAAAACTTGGCCACATTGACCATGTTCCCACCGTTATATGTGCAGATCGTTACCCGGCCAGTCGCTTGCTGCACAGTGGCAGCGGTAGCGAAGCCCTCAGCTATCATCACAGTATCAACGGTTTCCGATACCTTACCGCCGAGGATGAAAAATCCGTCATTTACCGTTCCGTCTTTCAGGAACAGCTTTTGCCCATCGGCGGATATGGTTTGCAGGCACTGCACCTTGCCATCGGTGCCGATCAAGGGAACCAGCAGCAACCCACTGGACTCCATACGCGTGCCGTGCGCATCGACGCCTTTGCGCGTTAGGTAATCGTGCTTGATGGCAGGAACCGCGGCGTCCCAACGTCGCCGTGCTTCAAGCACGACTTCTTTGCGCCGGGCATTGCGCACCTCTTCGGCGGCCAAAGCTTTCGCCCTGATTTGCTCGATCTGATCGGAGCTATAGGTTGGAATGATCCCACCATTTAGATTCTCCGCCGTCTCGCGGATCGACCAACCCTTAATATGCTTGGCGAAGTCGAACAGGTCGCCCCATGCGCCACAGCCGTAACAGGTATAATGCTGGTCGCTCTCGTATATCGTGAAACTAGGCGTGCGCTCATCATGGAACGGGCAAAGCCCGACCAGAGATCCGCCCTTACGCTTCAGCGCGACAGTTTCACCAACAAAATCCGCAAGCGGGTAGTGAGCCTTGATTGCATCGATATCGACGGAGCCGACCTCTATTAGCGGCTTCACAGGCTTGCGCCAGACGGCAGATATGATATGTAAATAGTCACGCGGCGGCTGTCCTCTCCGGCCAATGCTAGGGTCGAGGTCTGAGCGCGGCAAACGCTCCCTCGACCCGACCCTATTAATCACATTCGATCACAAAAGAAAAGGGCCGGTTTTACCCGGCCCTAATCATTAGAACACCGTATCTTCATCGCCGCCCAAAGGCGGCGGCGGGGCGGAGGGTTTTTTGTCCTCCGCCTTCGGCGCCGGCATATCGTCAACCTCTAGCTCAACCGGACGGTCGGCCCAGGACACGATCTCGAAATCTGGACGATAGTTCGTGCTCTTGGCGCTCTTGATCGGCGTCACCTTGATGCACTTCACGACCGGCAACTTGCCAGGGTTCGCGGCCTTACCCGCTTCCCACAGATCGTAGAGCGAATTCATCGCCTCGATCACTGCGCCGGCCGTCGCCGCGAACTCACGAAGGCCACCGATGTTCTTGTCGCTGAACATCATCACTTGGAAGCCGCGCTTGGCGTCAGGCGATGGCTTGGGCGCCGCCTCGCTCAGTGAAGGATCGAACACCTTGACGGGCGCCGCGCCTTCCATGAACGTGAACCAGCCGGTCTTGATGTTCTCCAGATCCACGACCGCGGTCATGTTCTGGATCTCGTACATATCGCCGCCGCCTTCCGGCTTCGTGTGCCACCTGCCGCTACGGGCATCATACTTGATGAAGGTAGTGAAATCGCCGGACGCTGCCGGTGCTGCCATAAAACCCATGTCTATTTCCTCTTTGCTCTTTACCCCCTGTTAGGGACAGGTCGCCCAATCCGCCTGAAGCGGAATTCTCTAATAGTACGTCGCAAACCGCGCGAACGCACGCTGAATTTCACCGTCAAGCCCGATAAAATCCTCACCGTCGCCAGACCACAGGTAATCCAGCTCGTTCTGGTACTGGATCAATTCTTCCCCGATCGTGATCAAGTATACCTCCAGCGTGTCCTTGTCGTCGCAACCCTGCAACTCGCTCACGATCTCGGCGTACATGGCGCGTGCCGCGGCGCGGGTCAGGATTGGGCCGGTCAGCTTGGGAGGCGGTGACGGCTTCTCGGTGACGCTCATGAACGGCATTACATCAATCCTTTAGGCTGCCGGTTAGCTGTTTGCGCAGGCGCTTAGTTGCCACTTCTTTGGCGGGTACGACTTTCCGCTTTTTCTTCACCTTCGGAGGCCAGACCGTAATTACGGTGCCAGGGTGCGACGCCTCAACCAGCTTCTTTTTCAGGTTGAAAATAGGGGTCGAGAACCCCTTAACGTCCTCAATTATTTGGCAATCTTTCGTGAACCACGAAAAGTCCGCCACGTATTTACACATCAGCTTGCCATTGATCTCGACCTTATACACGGGCTGCTGTACCAGATGCGTGATCTCACCGCGCGCCTCCTTGCCGGTTAGCTCGTCACACCGCCCCGCCTCCAGCTTGCTGTCGTGGGTATGCCCCGTCCCGCATACGGTGCGTTTTGCTCCGTATTTCATCGGATAAGCCGGCGCAGTAGGAGCGCGGTGTCGTTAGTGATGTAGTAAAGCAGATCATCCAACGCTTCCGCTTCGCTGGAAGTTTTGGCATGTATCATCGCCTCTCGCAAAGCCTCCCGCACCTGATCCGCGACCGAGCGCAGCAGCGCGGGGCCGGTGGTTTCGTTGGTCATGCTGCTGCTCCATTTGTCCGATCAGGGCCGTAAATCGTAAAGCCGGACTTGTTACGACGAGCGCTAAAATTATCGCCCTCCCATATCTGTTGCCCAGGGCTATGAAATGAAACCATTGCGATGCCGTCTTTGGGCCATTCGTATCCTGGCGCCCCGACACGTTTAGCTACGCGGGACGCTAAGAGCATATCATCTGGATCGGCGTAAATAATAACGCGGGGATAAGTCACGCCGCCATCCTTTCAGCACGCGCCCGAATCTCATCCGCGCGTTCCACCACCTGCTCATCGTTAAACACAGCCGACCCACGGCGCCAATAGCTGCCCTTGGGGTCCAGTATGCCATCAGCGCGACAGCGTGATACGGGGCTGAGGCTTCGCAGGAACTCCACCGCCAGGCCAACACGCGACATGTCGCGGTGAAAATTGACCACAGCAGATTTGCCGCCTTTGCCCATGCAGATCGGCTTGATCTCGATTTTCGAAACCGGCGGCTTTTTGGTCTTGTTGATCTTGACCGTCTTGGGACGCAGCAACCCAGCACGTCGCACCCATAGAGATATTGTGGACCCAGAGCGGCCATAATGAGCCGCGAGCTGCGTTTGCGTCATGCGGCCGTGCTGCTCGGCAAAATCCTCAGGGATATGCGTCAGGTCACGAAACATGCCTGATTTACCGCGCCAGGGGCCAAGCTCATAAGCGCATACCATGTAGACGATGGACTTAGCCGACCTGCCAGTTTCCGCTGCGATTTGCTTTGCGGTCATGGATTTGGCTACCATGCTACGCACTTTTGCGCGTTCTTCTGCGGTGCTGGGGGTGCAACGGCTCATTGCGTTCGTCCTCTCTGCGCCATCACGCGAATTACGGTGTCAATATCCAGCTTGGTATTGGCGGCGATGCGATCGAACGGGATGTCAGTGCCGGCGTAATAATTAAGGACGGCACCGATCTTTTTATCGCGCTCGGCTTCGCGCCGTTCGCGTGCCTCTTTGCCGGTTATTGCTGGCGCAAACTCATTTTCATAAATTGGCTTAGGTCCGCGCTTGGGGGATCTTTTACCCATCGGGAGGTTGATTTTCCCAACTTCCGCCAAAGGCGCGTCAATCAGCGCCTGCATCTGCTCTCGCGTCAATGCGTCGATTTGGTACGGGTCGGACATTACTCACCCTTTCCATAAAAAAACCCACCCTCGGTTTCGTATCCTTCAGGCGCGAACATAGCGCCAAGGTAGGCAAAAAAGCGTTTCAGCACGGCGACTTCTCCTTTTCGATAGATTTGAACATTTCAGGAATAATTTTACATTTGTTCAAACGGTTGAGCGCTTTTTTATCAGCCCACCCTTTCGAGGCGCTAGCTACAGAAGCGGGCGGCAATGAAACGCCTATTTTGGCGTCTGATACCGCTTTCAGCACCGCGCTGCATGGCTCGAACCATTCGCCATGGACGCGATATTCTATAAGTTTTTCGTGATAAGAGCGCTCGACCCTACGACACCCCTCGACCGTCGCTAGCAATTCGACCGGATATGCATTGCAGCCCATAATTGTCTGCATTCTGCCGATCGGACATTTAGTATGGCCGATTTTTATGCGTTGGCTGCCTTGGCATTGAACGAAATAAATCATGCTGCCATTCCATCGAAAAAATCAACAGGGACAACAATGCCGTTCATCGCTGCGAGTTTAGCGAATGAAACTCTATATCGGTGTGGTATCCCTCTTGTGCGCCAGGCATAAAGATTGGCTCGGGGCAGCCCGTATGTGGTTTGAAGGGCTTCCTTACCGAGCTTGTCGATTAAGGCAGAATGGCTGTGTCGCGGTTTGCTCATTTTTCCTTGTAAGCATTATGTTTACGCCGCGTCAAGCGCGGTGAAAATAAATGTCGAACAGTTGTTGACACCCCTCACAGCGATCGGCATAAGCAAGTCAGAACGCTGCTTCCCGCAGCGATGGAGCGGACGACGTGAACCACTATCCCCTGGTTGGTCGCAAGGTTCCTCGCGGTTGCGAGGATGTCAGCGGCACCGCAAATCCTTTTGCGCACATAGATTGCCCAAAGTGCCGCGCGCGTCTGGCCAATAAGGTCGCGCTCGACAGCGCCGAGGCAGCGCGCACCAGCAACAAGCAGCATGCCACCTTGCTGATGGGCACCAGCAAGCATTTTGCCGGGGCGTTGGCAGCATGATTTTCGTCCGCAAATCGACATACGATGCGGTCGTGCGCGATCGGGATGCGGCGAGGGCGCTGGCTGAGAAGCTGAAGCACTCGAACCAGTTCTACGACAAGCTGCTGCTGAACCGCACGAACGAGATCAAGAGCCCGCGCGCAGCCGTCGCCAAGCATCACACTGTTCGCGGTGAAGGCGGACGGTTTGCGCGGAAGGATGTGGCATGAACGTCGGTCCCGCAGAGATGCTTCCTGCATCTGTAAACAACTATTGGACGAACTGCCAGGAAGCGGCGATCCGTGAGCGCGGCGGAGTCCAGCCCGAGTACGCCAACAATCCCGGTAAGCTACGGTCCACCAATGCATGGGTAGAGGCTGCTCAGCCTGCGTTGCTCGCACTTTTCAAGCTGGAGGGTCTGGTCAGCGATTTAGACGACCAGTCCTGTCGTTTAGATCTGCCGAAGCATATTGCCGCCAATTATGGCGAGGCAATGGGAGCGGTCAGCAACGGCGCGATCACTCTTCGCGCCATCATAGACGGCATCCGGGACGACTACATCAGCGATGAGCGTCCCGGTATTTACGATGACGCGGCCACACAGGAGGAAGCTGGCGATTTCGACGATTGGCTGAGCGAGACGACGTTTAGCTTCGACCAAGCGGTTCAGATCATCGCCGCTCGGGTCACTTCCGCATGACGCTAGATCGTTCCCCCACACTCAGCGGTGGTGAGCCATTCGACGTGGCGCGCATCACAGCCCTGCTCACAGATCTCGACGCGGAGAAGCTAGCCCCGATCGTGCGGAAAGCTGCCGACGAGTTCTACGATACCGTCATGAGTACGGCGCAGGATTACCTAGCCGAAAACCTCGACCACAACCTCAGCGTGCATATCAAAATGCTGGAGCGTGAGAACACGCAGATGCGCGCCGAATTGTGGGATGCGGATTGCGCGCTTCGGTCCACGAGCATGGGCCACGAACGTCGCATGAAGGCGATTGGCGAACTGAACCGCCGGGCGAACAACGCGATCGATCTGGCTGTAATGTTTGAGGATTGCATTGATCGCATTGAAGTCGGTGACCCGTTCGCCAAGGAACTGGTCGCTAAAGCCCGCGCCGCCCTAGCCAAAGCCCGCGCGTCATGACCCCCGCCCGCCTAGTCGGCAACACCTACTTTTACAATGATGACCAGTCGGCAGATGCGACTGTGCACCAGCTGATGGCCGGCGTGTCGGACGAGCAACTGGCGGCGATGTCCGCCCGTGTTGCGCCGATGCTGTCGCGTCAGGCCGATGCTGACCGTGTGGCGCTGCGTCGCGAGGCTGCTTGTGCGCGCTGGGATGCGGGTGAGGCTGTTGCTGGCAGCGATCCTTATTTTTCGGGAGCTTACTCATGACCGATTTGACCATTGCTGATGTGCTGGAGCGTGCGGCCGATTTGATCGAGCCGGAAGGCAAATGGACGCAGGGTGAAAGCGCCCGAACGGCAGACGGGCAAGTTGTATTCGCGCCGCATAAGGACGCTGTGTGCTGGTGCTTGTATGGCGCAATCGCGCAGGTCGGTGGGGCGAACTGCGATTTCAACTCGACCACCTATTTGGCTAGCCGCTTTATAGAAAAGGGCGAGGAAACCCTTGCCGCATGGAACGACGCCCCCGAACGCACCCAAGCCGAGGTAGTTGCCAAGCTGCGTGAAGCAGCCGCCCTAGCCCGAGCAGCATCATGAGCGCCTTCACCAGCCAAGCCGTGCGGGAGTCGGTGGCGATTGAGGCAACACCAGCCGAGATCGCAGCATCTGTAGCAGCGGCCGGCGTTCGTCTGAGTCGCCTGTTCGACGGATACCTGGCCGATGCCGAGGCCACGCACCAGCAGTTCATGGCGGCCGGTGAGCGTCGTCATCGCGCCGTGCTGAACGCCTGTTCCGTGGCTGTCGATGAGGCGCGGGAAGTGGCGCGTACGACAATCGCCACACTCGAAATCAACGCGGCTGAGGCTGCTGTGGGAGGGGCTGATCGTGGGTAAGCTGGTCGCAGTGATCGAGGCCGACCGCACGGCAGCAGCGGCAATCGTACGCTGGCAGCGCGATGCAACCGCAGAATGGGAAACCAAGGACGGCACTGCAATGCAGTTCTTCGTTGACGGGTTCTCGCGCGGGATCATGCAAGGCATCTGGGACGAACACCCGGTCGTGCAGTCGTACGCCGCCGCCCGCATAGCCGCCACCTCCACCCTCCAAGCCCAATGCGAACGGCAGCGGGTGGCGTTGGAACTGATCATCTCGAACGACACAAGCTCGTCAGCGTCGCTCGTGGCACGTCGCGCCCTCGCCGCCCCCGCTTCTCTGGATCAGGAGGGGCAGCAGCACGGCGCATGGATCGATTGGACGGGCGGTGAATGTCCAGTATCGGATGGCGCGATCGTAGAGGTGCGCTTTCTCAGCGGCGTTGTCAGCGACAATGACCTTAGCGCCGATCATTACGACTGGCTTCACACAGAAGGCTTTGACGGGCCTTTCGTCGGCAACATCGTTGCCTACCGCGCGGTATCGCCATGCTGAAGTTCATCGAGCGCCACGCGCATCTGATCCCGCTGCTGTGCATCGTAGGCATCCTCACCACGTTCGCCCTAGCCTCCATCTTCCGTCCCGACGCGATTGACGCAACTGCGGGACACGATCGCTACGGGGCTGCGCGGGTTGACCAGCAATTAGGAATAGAAAAATGCTAGAAGCTATCAGTCCTAAATCAGCTTTGGTTCTTGTCCAAGTTGACCGCGCGCTTGTTGCTCGCATCATTGCCGAACGCCGCCGTCGCGGTATTGGCGAGGCGTTTGCAATAGTTCCTAACGTTGCCACCTTGGCGCCGGGCGGTGCAGCATGAGCGGGGCAACGGGCGATCTGCAGTGCTGGGCCTGCAACGGGCCGCTGAACAAGACGGCGCGCGCGATCATGACGCGCCTCGGCAGAGAGCCATCCTTTGCCGAGTTGTGGGCGCGGCTTGATCAGGCGGAAGGGGACCGCGATCGGATGCTGAACGCTCTGCAGCTTGTTCGCGATGCCATCGAGCGTGACAGAGTGAACCAGCACACGCTGACGATCATCTATCGCGCCCTTAGCCGGATACGCCCCGTCCGCAATGCCTCCCCGTCCCCATCCCCTGGCGGCGAGGTGGCACGGTGAGCGCGTATTACAACGAGATCGACGCAGACGCCGTCCTGATCCTTCGCGCCCTGATCGCTGACGGTGTGATCGCACCCGGCGAAATCGACACCCGTTCCATTATCGAGGTTCAACCAGATGACCTTATCGGCTTCACGCAATGCCATTTCTTTGCCGGAGGCGGGCTCTGGTCCGTCGCAGCCCGCATGGCAGGATGGCCCGACGAACGACCTCTTTGGACCGCTTCCTGTCCCTGCCAGCCGTTCTCGGTCGCAGGCAAGGGCGGCGGTACTGACGACGTACGGCATTTGTGGCCCGACATCCTTCGCCTCGCCGGTGCCAGACGGCCCCCTGTCCTCGTGGGAGAGCAGGTTGCGGGAAAGGCTGGCTATGGTTGGTTCGACGGAGTGCGCGCTGATCTGGCGGGAGAAGGTTACGCCAGCCGGGCAGTCGATATCCCGGCTTGCGCCGTGGACGCCCCCCATATCCGATCAAGGCAATACTGGGTCGCACTCGACTTGGCCGACACCGCAGACGCGGCAGAAGGGCGGGGGCAGTTACAGCGATCCCGCGAAGGGCGCGGCGCGGTTGACGAGCGGGCATCAGGTCAATCTGCAGGACCACATGGTGGCAGCGTCACCTTGGGTAACGCCCTCGGCTCGCGACTGGAAGGACAGCGCCGGGATGGCGACAGTCCGACCGGACGGACGATCGAGGATCGATCAGTTGCCGCGCCAGATGGTGGCGAATTGGCCAACCCCATGCGCGCGAGACGGGATGCCCCCGCATACACCGGAATACGTGGCGGCGAAGAAGGCGCAGGGGCATGGGATGGCGGTGCTAAACGATTACATGGCGCACTCCGCCGAAACGGTTCCTTCTGGTCCGGACACGAATGGCTCACCTGCCACGACGGCAAAGCGCGGCGCACCCAACCCGGCATTCCCTTGCTGGTTGATGGGCTTCCCGGCCGAGTGGGTCTCTGGCGCGTGGCGGGCAATGCAATCTCGCCCGTCCTCGCGGCGGAAGTCCTCGGTGCCCTGATGGATACGGAGATAGCATCATGATCAACCCCACCCAATCGAAACCCACGCGCGCGGCGCTGGAGGGGCGAGAGGCTCCCGGTTTGCTGTCTTTGGTCCTTGGAAGCGGCATGGGCGCTGGAGTGATGGAAATCCTTGCTCGGCAACGGTCCTACAGCCCCATCATGCTGTTCGACGATCCGTTCGAAGAGTTGCGGTCGATCCGCAGCGTATTGAACAATCGCAGCCCTATCCGGCGTCTCCCGCGCATAGGCCGCTATCGGGGCAAACCCTCCAGCGTGCCGACTAGCAAGCACTCCAAGGTAAAGGCCGCTCGGAAGGCCAATCTACGCCGGATGCAGTCATGCTGACCCCGCCGCAATCGGACCTGGCAGGGGAAGCGTGCGAGCGGTGCGACGACAGCGGCTTCGTTGAGACGGTGTGTGGCGGGTTCTGGAATGGAATAGGACCGCGAACGCTGTCTTTCTGCCGCTGCGCATGTGGCAATGACGCCCGCCGCCAGTGGGCCGCCCGTGCATTCCTATCCGCGCAGTCGCGCACCACAGGAGAGAAGATGTGAGCGATTGGAACTTCGACATGCTGGCAGCAATCGCCGACCCGCGATCGGAAATGGGCGTCGTCGTCGCCGCGCACGCATCTGATGGTGCCCCGCCAATCGTCGGTGAAGCGTTCTATAACCCGGCAAGCAATGGTGGCGAGTGGTGGTGGGCGAACACCAGCGACGGCGAATACCACGCCTGCTCGATCGATGAGACGTACGGCCCACCGTTCGCATGGCAACCGCTGCCCGACCCACCAACACCCCGCCCCACCACGAACGAAGGAGACCCCGCATGACGGACGATCGCCTGCAGACGCGCGAGCAGATGGTGGAAAGGACAGCAGCGGAGGTAGAACTCGCCAAGCTGAAAGAGGCTCTAGATCAGTCGAAGTGGCATCATGTAAACGGGGAGCAAATGAAGCGCATCTTAGTAGCGGAAAGCGCGCTTCATCGGATCGCCGCTGCCCTTGCCGCAGCCCCGACACCGCGCGGGGAGGAAGTGCTAAGCGGCCTGCGTAATCTGCGCGCTCAATTTGAGCGTATCGCGGCCCATCATCCTAATGAGCAACCGGCGTATCCGAATGGTGTTCGGCCTTGGGGGACGGGCGACCTGCGCCATAATATTGAGACACTAGAAGCTGCCATTGCAGCCCTTTCCACCCCGCGCGCGGAGATTGACGACGATGCGCGGGCGTTGTGTGAACGGTTGCGCGAGCAGTTCGATAGCGGACTTCGCACCATAGGTGGCGGCAACATATCGTCAGATGGCAAGTGCGAAACATGGGGCGGCGAGCCGATCATGCGCCCCGCCAACCGCGACGGTGAAGCCGCCGCTGCCATGATCGAACGCCTCGCCCTTGCCGCCGCCACTCCCGCCCCTGCCGTGGGGGATGGGCGGGTGCTGTGCGACGCCTGCGGGGAATATTCTCACGACTGTAGCTGCTATGATCCGAGCGCCGTCCCCGGCGCGATCAGTATTCCGCCGGAAGTTGATGCGGCTCTGTGTGAGGCCCTGCGTTCATCGCAAACGATCATTGCCTTGCCACCCATTGACCGCGTGGCGGTTCTTCAGGCCGTCGAACGAAATTGGAATGCCGGGCCGGACGCTTTGGCCGACGCCATTGTTGCCCTCGCCGCCACCCCGGCTAGCGTAACGCCGGATGCGGGGGAGCGTGACGATCGGTTCCGCTCCCCCGCATCCGGCGTTACGCTAGCCGGGGTGGCGGCGAGGG
>Ga0247814_10000435_pt1 | contig 33577 bp, 30 predicted proteins | sample UWRJL179409R1_FD_179947 | JGI IMG/M metagenome (GOLD analysis project Ga0247814, IMG submission 179947) | Plant litter microbial communities from Arlington Agricultural Research Station in Wisconsin, United States - UWRJ-L179-409R-1 | ecosystem: Environmental > Terrestrial > Plant litter >... | reverse complement strand
ATTTGGTGCGGTTCCAGCTGATCCATCGCTTTTTCGCCCAGTGTCTTGTAATAGAGAAATTGTTTTTTAACGCTTTCCAGATACGGAATGTTGATTTCCATTTTACTCGATTTTAATATCATATTTGTCCAAAAGCCCCACGATTCCGGCATTAGAAAATTTTGCTTTTTTCATCGGGTTGTATTCCGGATCGATCTTATAGTTGTATGCCGTCCTGAAATCGGCTCCTGCTAATTGCGTGTCATTAAAAATCGCATTGTCAAGATTGCAGTTTTCAAAAATGGCATTGGTAAGATTAACGCCAATAAAAGTCACTTCTTTAGCAGAACAGGAGTTGAATTGGGTCTTGGGCATTTTCTTATTGGCGAATGACGAATAATCCAGAATGCATTCTTCAAAATTAACAATGAACAGAAAATCATTACAGCTTTGAAACTGGATTCCGAGCAGCTTACAATTCCTGAAATGGACCGTTTTAAGGTCACTGCCTGCCAATTGTGTCATTGATAAATTACAGTCGATGAACTCGCAATCCACAAAAGCATTGTAGGAAAAATCGCTGTTGGAGAAATCGCAATTTTTAAAAACGCAGTCTTCAAATTCCCGGTTATTGATCTTCTTGCCGATCACAATAACCTTTTCAAATGTTTTTCCGATGTGGATTAGCTCTTCCATTAATTGTCAAACATGCTTTTAACGATAGTATTAAGCCCTTTAAACATAAAGAACACAGAAAAAAAACAAGCGATTATTCCCACCGCCAGTACCAGATAATGCCACGGATTTCCCTTATTGATGAATGCATTATAAATCACAGTTGGCCCAACGAATGCCAGCGGTAATGCCCACGCCATGTACTTGATGCCTTTATTTAGTACTTCTTTATTGGTTCCCATTATATTGATGTATTGATGCGACTATTGTTTGGTGTAATTATCCACTGCATTTCTCACGCTGCCGTATTGTGAAAGCAAAGCGGAAGCTTCTTCATAGGAAACCGGTATTTCACCCATGATCATTTTCACGCCACGGTCAACCAGCTTGTTATTGCTGAGTTGCATGTCGATCATTTTATTGCCTTTTACTTTGCCAAGCTGGATCATAGTGGCGGTTGAGATCATATTGAGTACGAGTTTTTGCGCTGTTCCGGCTTTCATTCGGGAACTTCCGGTTACAAACTCCGGACCCACGACGACTTCTATGGGGAATTTTGCGGTTAATGACAACGGACTTCCCGCATTGCAGGTAATACAGCCGGTGGAAATATCATTTTCATTGCAGGTTTCCAGGCCACCAATGACATAAGGAGTTGTTCCCGATGCTGCGATTCCGATGACGACGTCATTGGTATTGATATTAAATGCTGATAAATCTTTCCAGGCTTGCTGCGCGTCATCTTCGGCATTTTCCACGGCGCGGCGTATTGCTTTATCGCCGCCGGCAATGATGCCGTTAACGAGATCAAAAGGAACACCGAAAGTAGGCGGGCATTCTGATGCATCCACAATCCCGAGCCGGCCTGAAGTTCCCGCGCCAATATAGAATAATCTGCCTCCGGTTTTCATCTTAGAAACAGTTTCGTTTACCAGTGCTTCAATTTGCGGCAATGCTTTTTCTACTGCAAGCGGAACGGTTTTATCTTCGTTGTTGATATTGGACAGTAGCTCGGAAACCGGCATTTTTTCAAGTGCTTCGTATTTTGAGGATTGTTCGGTAGTTTTGGTAAAGGACATTTTTGAATTTTTATTTCAACATTCAACATTCTCCAAAGTTAGGAAGATAACTGGCAAGGAAGAAATTTTAAATGATGGATTTTGCAATCCGGGTGTTGAATAAACGATAATTCATTTTGGAAGTTGTATGCCGCGTTAAGGATGGAAGCGTAGTGCCGCGCACTGCGGACAGCCTGACCCGCAGGGGAACGCCCAAATAACTGTAATGAATAAATGTTGAAAAATTATAAAAAATAGGCGAGTGCCATTCCAACAATAATCATTGAAACCTTAGCGACATTGAATTTATGGCCTTCACTGCTTTCAAAAATAATGGTTGATGAGATGTGGAATAAAATCCCGATGACAACAGCGGTAATCTGGGTATAATAAGCATTCAGGAAAGGCAGGTAATTGGCCATTGCCGTTCCTAAAGGTGTCATGACCGCAAAGCTCAGCATGAATAGGAAAATCGCCGATTTATTAAGATTGGCATTGATAAAAAAAGTGGTCAGGATGATGGCAATTGGTAAATGGTGGATAGCAATCCCAAACGCGAGATTGTGGTGGTGGCTGACGGGCAAACCTTCGAGCAGCGCATGCAGGCAAAGGCTGATGAACAGCAACCATGGAATACGGGACATATTTCCGTGGCCGTGAACATGTCCGTGTTCGGCGCCCTTTGAGAAAAATTCAAGGATAATCTGGAATAAGATTCCGACCATGATAAAAATTCCGATGCTGTGGTCGTGGCTTTCATAGACTTCGGGAAGCAAATGGATGACCGTTAAAGACAACAGAAAAGAGCCGCTGAAGGCGAGCAATAACTTGAGTCTGGTTTTGTTGTTCGGCTGTAGAAACAACGCAATTCCATAACCCAGTAAAACAGAAAGCAGCGGTAAAATATAATTCATCATTTGAAGATCATGATAAGGCGTTCGCTATCGGTTTTGTGAAATTTCCGGAGTTTATAATCGCCGAAGATATCCAGCAGGTAAATTCCGGCTTCATCCATTAATTGCTGGAAATCGGCAAGAGTTAGGGCACGGACTTTTTCGGTAAAATGGAATTTTTCACCATTGTTTTCAAAATCAATCTCTTTATAGATGTAGCCGTCAATGTGGAATCGTTTGATGTGGAAATCTATATCATCAACAGTCTTCACTTCATGCGGGACAAGATTGGAGATGACATTTGTGGCATTCATAAAATCAATGACGCCAAATCCGTATTCCGAAAGGCTTTCTTTTATCGCTGTTAACGTTGTAAGGTTATCGTTTTCGTTTTCAAAATAACCAAAACTGGTAAACAGGTTAAAAATGGCATCGTATTTTTCTTCAAACGGAATACGCATGTCGTGCACGCTGAAATGCAAGGTGTCATTTTCATTTTTTTTGGCTACTGAAATGCTATTCTCTGACAAGTCAACGCCCAGTACGTCAAACCCCAATTGGTTCAGGTAAATGGAATGCCGGCCTTTGCCGCAAGCCAGATCGAGCACTTTAGCACGTTCGGGCAAATTGAGGTAATGGGTGAGGTTGTCCATGAAAATTTGGGCTTCCCTGTAATTCCGGTCTTTATAGAGGATGTGGTAATAGGGGGAATCAAACCAGGAAATAAACCAGTTATCGACTTCTTTTTGCATGTTCGTTAATATAGGACTGCAAATTTAGTGTATTTTTGCAACGAATACCTGATTTTACAATGGAAAATAATTTTAAGATGGTTGCCAAAACCTTTTTTGGCTTCGAAGAAATACTCGCAAGAGAGTTGCAGCTCCTGGGTGCGCAAAATGTGGAACCCGGAATACGGATGGTAAGTTTTAAAGGCGATAAAGGTTTTATGTATAAGGCAAATTTGTCTTTGCGCACCGCTTTAAAAATCTTAAAGCCAATTTATTACTTTCGTGCCAACACTGACGAAGCTTTGTACAAAGGGATTTCAGGCATTAATTGGTCACAATACATGAATTCGAATCAAACTTTTGTGATTGATACGACTGTGCATTCGGATTATTTCAAGCATTCGCAGTTTGTTTCCCAAAAGAGCAAGGATGCGATTGCGGATCAATTCAGAAATAAATCAGGACAACGTCCAAGTGTTGATAAAGACCATCCCGATTTGAGGATCAATATCCACATTGATAAAGACCAGGTTTCGGTTGCATTGGATACTTCAGGCAGTTCTTTGCACCAGCGCGGCTATAAAACGGCCACTAATATTGCCCCGATCAATGAAGTTTTAGCCGCCGGGATGATTTTGCTTTCCGGTTGGGACGGACAGGGTGATTTTTTGGATCCGATGTGCGGCAGCGGAACTATCCTGGCCGAAGCAGCCATGATAGCCTGTAATATTCCGGCCAATATCAACAGAAAAGAATTTGCTTTTGAAAAATGGAATGATTGGGACAACGATTTGTTTGATCAGATCATGGATTCTTTATTGAAGAAAGTGCGTGAATTCCATTACACCATAAAAGGATATGATAAAGCGCCGAGTGCCGTACAAAAAGCAAAGGACAATATCAAGAACGCCAATCTCGAAGAATACATAACGATTCAGGAAAAAAACTTTTTTGTTACTGAGAAGGAAAGCAAAGGACCGCTTCACATGGTATTTAATCCGCCGTATGGCGAAAGGCTTGATATTGAAATGGAACGTTTTTACAGGGAAATTGGAGATACGCTCAAGCAAAATTATCCCGGAACCAATGCCTGGTTTATCACCGCCAATCTTGAAGCTTTGAAATTTGTAGGGTTGAAGCCTTCACGGAAGATTAAACTTTTCAACGGAAGTCTGGAAGCGCGTTTAGTTAAATATGAAATGTATGAAGGAAGCAAACGGACAAAATTCCAAACCCAAACCGACCTTTAAAAAATTAGAATTATGAGTAAGTTACAACTTCGCGCGTTTATTTTTCAGTTGCTTTGTTTTGCGACATTATTTATATTGTTTCGATTCCTGACAGCAAAGTATACTCATTTGGAAGGGATTTGGGTTTCACTGACTGCTTTTGTAATCGGTACGATATTGGCACCAAAATTTAAGGCGATGAAAACCAAAGATGGCGAGAAATTATTTATGAGCTGGCTGTTTTTGAAAGGAATCAGGGAAATAGGCTAATTCACATTTTCAATTTTTTATTTTTTCTTCGGAACGTTAACCACCGTTTTTTTCTTATAAATCGGAAGGAAATAAGAAACGGTATAGTTGAATCCGACACCAAAATCACCATCGTAAGTTTTATTGAAACCCGGAATATAAAGGTTGTCAAAATTTTCCGGAGTTTTATTGGACATCAGCTTATTGGCACGAAGGCTGAATCCGACATAAAAATTATTGAACACTTTAGCATTTACACCCACGACAACTTCGAACCATTGTGCCGATAAGCCACTGAATTTTTCGCCGGAATCAATCGCAACCGTCTCATTAAAGTAATCATAACGGTTATAAATTGTATACGAATTTAATGTCTGGCTGAAAGTACTTACACCGTAACGCATCCCGATATAAACCAAATTTTCCATATCAAGCCAGTTTTCATAAAGATTGTAATCAAAACCTGCCTTGAAGTAAGTTCCCTTTGTGGTAAAATTGACACGATCATCACTGACGGTCTTATTTTCATTGCCCAATTCACCGGCGAGATAGTATTTTTTAGTCAACCGGTAATCACCAACAATTTCGAGCCCTTTATAATCTTTTTCATAAAATGAACGGGAAAGACGGAATAAGTCGATACCGACACGTAATCCGTAACGGTTTGTCTTTACGGTAACGCTATCTGCTTTTTTGTTTTCATCCTGTGCCTGTGCCATTAATGAAAACAATACCAGGGAAATACTAAAAAGATATTTGGAGGTGTGTTTCATTTTCGTTCAGGATATTGGGTTGTAACAAAGTTATGTTTTGTATCCACAATTGGTCAGCTGTGGCTGCATCGGTAAGCGTGTATGGATTCTGATTGTCTAAAACAAAAATGGTTTTGTAGCCACAAGCTCGCGAAATAAAAATATTATTTCTGGTATATCTGAATTCGAGATTGTCTTCATTAATACTAGCAGGATTGACCGTATTGCCATAATTGAGGATGAATTTATAACGGGTTACATCGGAAGACAATTTCAAAGGCACTTCAATCCTGCTGACACCGTTGAAGGCAATATATTCAGTAGAGCCTTCACCAATAATGGCCAGATTCGGAACATTTTTAGATAATGAAGGATTATTGATATCATTAAATTCGATAATCAACCTTGGCGTTGTCGCGGTGTTGCTGTCGCAGATGTCGTCCTTTTCACAACTTGAGGATGCCCAAGCCAATGCAACCAATAATAAAAGTATTTTTTTCATATTCAATACTGAATCGATTATCTTTTTTCCAAAAGTACAACATTTTCCACATGATGTGTTTGCGGAAACATATCAACCGGACGAACACGGGTTACTTTATATTTTTCATCCATTAGCGCAAGATCCCGCGCTTGTGTTGCCGAATTACAACTTACATAAACCACTTTTTCAGGAGCAATTCTGAGAATCTGGTCAATAACATCCTTGTGCATTCCGTCTCTTGGAGGATCAGTTATGATGACATCGGGTTTGCCGTGCTGCGCAATAAAGCTTTCATTGAATACTACTTTCATGTCGCCCACAAAAAACTCGCAGTTGGTGATATTATTTCGCCTCGCATTTTCGTTTGCATCCAGAATAGCTTCCGGAACACTTTCAACACCAATTACTTTTTTCGCCAGTTTAGAAACAAATTGTGCGATTGTTCCTGTTCCTGTGTACAAATCATAAACCAATTCATTTCCTGTTAAGCCCGCAAATTCCCTTGTCATTTTGTACAATTCATATGCCTGGTCAGAATTGGTCTGGTAAAATGATTTTGCGTTAATGCTGAATTTCAGCCCTTCCATTTCTTCAAGGATGTAATCTCTTCCGTTGTATAAAATGATGTCCTGGTCATAGATGGTATCATTTGGCTTTGCATTGACGACATATTGAAGGGAAGTGATAGTTGGAAACTTTTCAAGTATATGATTCAATAACAATTCCCGATTGGGTTGATCCTCCTCAAAAAATTGGACTAAAACCATTACTTCTCCGGTAGAAGCAGTACGGATCATAAGCGTACGCAACAAACCTTCATGATTCCGTGGATTAAAAAACGACAGATTATTGGCATTAGCGAAATCACGAATTTCATTCCGGATCGCATTCGATGGATCTTCCTGCAGGTAGCATTGGGTAATATTTAAAATTTTATCCCACATTTTAGGAATATGAAAACCCAAAGCATTTCGGTTACCTAGGTCTTCTGTACTGTCAATTTCTATTTCTGTCAGCCAGCGTGCGTTGGAAAACCCAAATTCCATTTTATTCCTATAGAAGAATTGCTTTTCAGAACCTAAAATGGGTTCAAATTCAGGAAGTGCCACTTTTCCGATGCGTTGCAGATGGTTTTTAACTTCGTTTTGTTTGTAAAACAATTGCTGCTGATAATTCATATTTTGCCATTTGCAACCGCCACAAACTCCGAAATGCTGACAAATCGGATCAATGCGGTGCTCTGAAAGCTCATGAAACCGAACGGCTTTTCCTTCATAATAAGCCTTTCTTTTTTTGAAAGTCTGAATATCAACAACATCTCCTGGAACAACATTTGGGATAAAAATCACTTTTCCATCGGGAGCTTTTGCAACCGAAACACCTTTAGATCCTGCATCGAGGACTTTTATATGATCAAAAACAATCTTGTCTGTATTTTTTCTAGCCATGGCGCAAAAATAAGGCATTGGTTAGATTTATGAATTTAAATTAGGAAATATTTTAATAAATATATTATTTTAACACTTCAATCGGATTGAAATAAAAAAGCGGTTTTGCTCTTGTGCTTGATACCTCCGATTAAATTTTAGTTAAATGTCAATAAGCTAAGGAAGTTTATTTTTTAATAAATTGTAAATTCGAAACACAAATAAAAACAACTATTATGAAAAGAAATGCAACTGCCGTTTGGCAAGGAACAGTCAAAGAAGGAAGCGGAAAATTAACAACCCAAAGCAAAGTATTGGATAACGCACAATATTCGTTCAAAACCCGTTTTGAAGATGGAATAGGTACGAATCCGGAGGAATTAGTTGCCGCCGCACATGCCGGATGTTTCACCATGCAACTTTCAGCATTTATAACAGAAGCCGGGCATGAGATTGAAAGCATAGAAACCAAATGTGATATCACTATGGAAAATTTCACGATTACAGGTTCCCATCTTACGATAAATGCAAAAGTGAATGATATTTCAGATAGCGATTTTCAGGAGTTGGTGAGGAAAGCTGAAAAGAATTGTCCGATTTCGAAGTTGTTCAATGCTGAGATTACTTCTGATGCCACATTGGCATAATGCTAATAAATAAAAAAGTCCTCTGTTTGGGGACTTTTTTGCTTATTCATGTGGAGTTTAGAAACTAATATCGAAGTTGCCGTTATTAAGTATTATTGAATTGCCTTCGAAATCCATAAGTGTTCCTGAGAAAGTACCTTTGATGTTGTTTTCAGTTCCATTAGTGACATTTACCTGAAAAGAATTACCAGTCTCTATATCATATTCGATATCGCCTACATTATAAAGGAAATAATAGCAGGTTTCTGGTCCGGTGCGCATATGTTCCAGTTTAAACACCACCTTCGCAGAAGTGTCATTTCTCTTATTCGCAGTTACAATTAAATCAGTATAAACAACGCCAGCTTCAGTAATTATTTGTTTTTGGACATCGGTTTCATCAAACATGATATCTGTTCCATTAACATTTGCTTTTAAGAATTTCTCCACTTTTGCAGGTGGGGGAGTTAGTGAATTTACATCGGTAGGATTATTTTCAGAATCACAAGAGAATACGAAACAAGCAATCGTGAACAATAGTATTATTCTTTTCATAAGCATATTTTTGTGTTTCTCTCAAAATTAAAAAAATTAAACGAAGCAAAGCAGACAAAAATGTTAAAGTAGGTTCGACATTTGAAAATTAACATAAAAAATGAAAAATACACCAACTTTTAAGAGTGATATCTCTAAAAACGATTTCCCTGAAAAGGAAAAAGTATCCTGTAAAATCATCAGCAAACCCATTTTATCTCAAATTAAAAAGGAATATCCGGGCATTAGCAATATGCACTTTATTTCATTGAGTGAATTAAATACTTTCAGGCAAAAATATATTGCCAGCTATTTATCGAAAGGTATCGGGCAATTGAAGGAACTTGAAAGTATTATCCAAAAGTCACTTGATGATGATGAACTAATAGTCAATCAGTTACAGGAAGAAGGCACTGAGTTTACATTTGGGCAAAAAATTGCTGATAAAGTAGCGACCTTTGGCGGCAGCTGGACATTTATTATTTTGTTTACCGCTATAATTTTGGTTTGGATTGCTTCCAATGTGTTCCTCCTTGCTAATAAAGGTTTTGACCCTTATCCGTTTATTTTGCTCAATCTTGTACTTTCCTGTTTGGCCGCATTGCAAGCTCCGGTAATCATGATGAGTCAAAACCGGACAGAGGAAAAAGACCGAGAGCGTGCAAAAAATGATTATATGGTGAACTTAAAATCAGAACTTGAAATCAGGATGCTCCATGAAAAATTAGACCATTTGATGCTGCACCAACAAAAAGAAATGATCGAAATTCAAAAAGTACAGATGGAAATGATGAATGATATCCTTGAAAAAATGAAAAAATAGTGATTTGGTACTGTTGTTTACTAAATTCGTAATTTTATACCTATTTTTGCAATATAAAAGGATGATTTCTCTCCATAAGAAGGAATTGTAAATCAATATTTTAAAATTTATTAAAATGTCTGTTTTAGAAAAAACCAGCTCCGAAGCCATTATTGCTTTGGAAAATAAATATGGAGCACACAATTATCATCCTTTACCAGTAGTTTTAAGTCGGGGTGAAGGTGTTTACGTTTGGGATGTCGAAGGTAAAAAATATTATGATTTCCTATCTGCGTATTCTGCTGTAAACCAAGGCCATTGCCATCCAAAAATCGTAGATGCTATGGTCAATCAGGCAAAAACGCTAACGCTGACATCAAGAGCATTTTATAATGATCAGCTCGGTCCGTATGAAGAGTATCTTACAAAATACTTTGGCTTTGATAAAGTTTTACCAATGAATACAGGTGCAGAAGCTGTCGAAACGGCTTTGAAACTATGCAGGAAATGGGCATATGAAGTCAAAGGCATTCCGGCTCATAAAGCACAGATTATTGTTTGTGATGGCAATTTTCATGGAAGAACAACAACTATCATTTCGTTTTCCAATGATGAAAATGCCCGTAAAAATTTCGGCCCGTATACAGAAGGATTTATTACAATTCCATATGATTCAATCGAAGCACTTGAGCTGGCTTTACAATCGACTGAAAATATTGCCGGTTTTTTAGTAGAACCTATTCAAGGTGAAGCCGGCGTTTATGTGCCGGCTGATGGTTATCTCGCCAAAGCCAAAGCACTATGCGAAAAATACAATGTATTATTTATAGCCGATGAGGTACAAACCGGAATCGCCAGAACCGGAAAATTATTAGCGGTCCACCATGAAAATGTGCAGCCTGATGTATTGATATTAGGCAAAGCTATTTCCGGCGGCGTTTATCCTGTTTCCGCAGTCCTTGCCAACGATGCTGTAATGAACGTTATCAAACCCGGACAGCATGGCTCTACTTTTGGAGGAAATCCGGTTGCCGCAGCAGTAGCTGTTGCCGCACTTGAAGTAGTTCGTGAAGAAAACCTTGCGGAGAATGCCGAGCATTTAGGCCAAATTTTCAGAGCTAAAATAGGGGAGTACATTGCTAATTCCGAAATTGCAACATTGGTAAGAGGGAAAGGATTGCTTAATGCTATCGTGATTAATGATACCGAAGAAAGCGATACGGCATGGAATATCTGTATGGCTTTGCGCGACAACGGATTGCTTGCGAAACCCACACACGGAAATATAATTCGTTTTGCGCCGCCATTGGTAATGAACGAAGAACAGCTATTGGATTGTATTACGATTATTATTAAAACACTGAAAGAATTTGAATAAAAAAAAGCTCCAATGGGAGCTTTTTTTTATTGGTTTTCCTGTTCGTATTTTATCTTTTCAATCAGGTTTTCCTGAAATTCTTTCATACCTTGTTCACCAACGACCGCATAAAAGTATATATTGACAAGTAGGGTGATTGCGCTCAATACGATTCCGATTATCGCCAGAATTTTCCCCGTACTGATATTAGAATAGCCAGTATAAAGTTCAGGATTTTCCGTGTAGAGCTGCGTATCCTTCTTTGCCAGCACTAGTGCAACTATTCCTAATGCTAATCCTATAATTCCCCAGCAACAGCAGGTAAGTATTGAGAGGATCCCAAGAACGAGTACGGCAGTGGCATTGGGTAATTTTTGTTTTTCCATTTGGTTAGTTTTAAAGGTGACTTATTTTGTAAATATATGAAATTATCATAATTATTGCATTCGAAATGGCCAAACCGACAATCATTTTATGGTAATTCCTGCCTTTATCTATAAAATGTAACGCAAGGACTCCGAAAAATAAAATCGTTGTATATATCGCCGGAAATTGATAAAGTGCCTCGAGAAATTCGCCCTTGAGAATAAAAAGAAAAGCCCTTTGTGTTCCGCATCCCGGACAATCAATTCCAAACAAGCTTTTGTTCAGGCAGGGAATCATATATCTTGTTGGATCCATAAATTGATTTTACATTACAATTTTACGAAAAATTATTCAGAAAGGAATTAAAGGATTATTGTTTTAAAGTTTGCTACTTTTGAATTTTAAAGACATTCTTAAATGAAAAAGTTATTAATTCCCATCATGGTCATTGCCATAATTGTTGCTTTTTATGAAGAAAGCAAAGCAGATAAAAACACCTACATTATTATAATTGCTATTGTTGTTTTTATGTATGGAATGCTTCGATTGAGTGCCAGAACACCAAGTAAAAACCAAAAAGAAAATGATGACGATGTTCAATAAAGGAGATAAAGTTTCGGTACTGGATGACGCTATTAATGGTGTTGTCGTATCTGTGAATAATAACGAAGTTTTGATTGAAACTGACGATGGATTTCCGATGACATATTTTGTCAAAGAATTAATTAAAATAAACAATATCAATGATTTAAACAAAAATATCGGAAGTTTTAATTTAAATCAGGTGAAACAGGAAAAGGAAATTCCGAAACCAAGAAGTTTTATAAAGGAAAAGAAAAATAAAGGCGAAATTCCGCCTCCGGAATTTGATTTGCACATTGAAAAATTAGTTAAGAATTTCAGAGGCATGAGCAATTATGACATCCTCACATTGCAAAGTGAAACCGCAAAACGGCATGTGGAATTTGCCATAAAAAACCGCATTCCAAAAATCGTTTTTATACATGGCGTAGGAGAAGGAATCTTAAAATCGGAGTTGGATTTCTTATTGGGTCGCTATGACAACCTCTCGTTTCAGGATGCCAATTATCAGAAATACGGATTAGGCGCTACAGAAGTTTATATTCGACAGCGATAATTTAGTCGGTTATTTCGCCAAATAAAATATCATTTCCATAATAGAAAGTAGCAGCACCTTTCCTGAAAGTAACTCCTCTTAGCCGAATAGTGTGAAGGAATGATGACGGACCATTTGTTGTTGTGACTTCAATTATACCGCTCATATTTGCAATTCCATCCTCAGCCAGCCATTCTTCGTTCACTGCAGGAGTTGTTGGCAATGGTGACGAACAAAAATAAGATTCATTAGAATTGAGCGGTAAAGCAGTTGTTAGAAGTCTGTAGGAAAGTTTATTGGTTGTAGTGCTGATCAATCCTCTTTTTGGAACATTCAGATTGTCTGTAGACAGCAAAGACGGATCAATATTTTGGATAAACATGGCCTCTATCGCTGGGTTTTTTGCATTGTATATTGTAGATCTGGAAGGACATAATCGTGCATTTGCAGCAGGAAAATCCAATGCAAGCGCAGTTGCATCAGTCAAATAATCGCCAAAAACAAACTCATTGTAAAATTGCTCGCCTTCAGGCTTTGTAAATTTTAAAAGCTTAAAGACAATATTGTGGTTGTATTTTACAAGTTTGGTAGCGCCGGTTACAGGATCGGGTGCAGACATTACTGCTGTTGTAGTAATTTCAATACTTCCGGCAGAGGCAATCCATTCTACTGTAGCAGCCGGAAAAATCGGTTGTATGACATTCGGGCAGAGATTATTTGCCGTCACTTCACCATTGTAACTTCTATAGCGCACAACTACATCACCTCCAATCGGAATAACGTCGGGAGTATTGGGTGCGGTAATTTCATTTTTAAAAGGTTCCCATGTAGCAGGAATTTTTATAAACAATGCCTCGTTGCCTTTAATTTTATAGATCACTTCTCCGCAATCATCTGCCGCAACATCGTCAAAATTAATAGCCTCTACTTTAAGATCACCATCATCACAACCATTGAGCAATACCATAAGGACAAATATTCCGAGAAACTTTTTCATGCTTTTACCATTTGCCACAAAAATAGGATTTTAATCGACAACCAGCAATCATTTTTCAATCCATTAACATTGCAATTTCATAACTTTGCCACATGAAAAAAGTTTACCTTGACAATGCAGCCACGACTCAAATCCATCCCGAAGTGATTCAGGAGATGGTAAAAGTAATGGAAGAAGATTTCGGAAATCCTTCGTCTACTCACAGCTTCGGCCGTCATGCCAAAAGTATCCTTGAACTCTCCCGAAAAGCAATTGCTAAAGAAATCAACGCCAAAGCACAGGAAATTATCTTTATTTCAGGCGGCACCGAAGGCAACAACTGGATTATTCGAAACGCGGTCAGGGATTTAAAAATCACAAGAATCATTTCAAGCAGGATTGAACACCATGCCGTTTTGCATACACTCGAAGCATTGCAAAAGGACTTCCCGGTTCAGGTTGACTATGTAAAATTGCTGGCAAATGGCGAAATTGACACTACGCATCTGGTCGAATTGCTTTCTGAACAAATTCCGACACTCGTTTCGCTAATGCACGTTAATAATGAAACCGGAACAATATTGGATTTAGACCGCATTGGCAGAATATGCAAACAGCATCAGGCTTATTTCCATTCCGATACCATTCAGTCTGTTGGGAAAACGACAATAGATTTACAGCAAATTCCTGTGGATTTTATTGTGGCCAGCGCGCATAAATTTCATGGTCCGAAAGGTGTAGGTTTTGCTTATATCAGAAAAGGTTTATTGATGAACCCGTTATTTTTTGGTGGCGAACAGGAGAAAGGTTTGCGTCCAGGAACGGAATCGATCCATAATATTGCTGGAATGGCTAAAGCTTTGGCTATTTCTTCTGCCGGAATGCAAGCACAAGAAACATACATTGCTTCTTTAAAGGATTATCTCATTGAATTACTTAATCTTCATCTTCCGGGTTTCAAAATCAATGGTAATCCTAACGGATTCTACAATATCATTAATGTATTGCTGCCTTTCCCGGAAGAAAAAACCGCAATGATTCTATTCCATCTTGATATGAAAGGTATTGCGGTGTCACGCGGAAGCGCTTGCCAATCAGGAAGTTTGAAGCCTTCTCATGTACTTGCCGAAATGCTTTCTGAAAACGATATGAAAAAGCCAAGCCTTCGCATTTCTTTCAGCCATTACAATACAAAAGAAGACATTGATTATTTTGTTAAAGTTTTAAAAACAATGTAATTCTAAACATAAAGACAAATGCTTATTTCACTAAAACCATATATTTCCATGGTTCTAAAGTAAATACGTCATCGCCTTTCAATTCAATTTCTTTTTCTGTAAAAAGTTCTTTATACTTACCTTTCTGGTACTTTGAATCAAGTTTTACAATGGCGCTTTCCTTGCTGTAATTGATAATTGAGATAACCTGGTCTTTTTCCATTGTGCGTGAAAATGAAATCACCTGTTCGGGTTTGTCATTAAAAATACGAATCATCACACCACCTTGATTGCCATTCCACAACGCGTGGTTTTGATGTTTGAGTTCGAAAAGCTTTTTAAATAATCCTTCGTAAGGCATTTTGCTCCAGTCAATTAAATCTTTATCGAAAAATTTCAGTGAACGATCCAGTCCGGCTTCCTGTCCGCCATAAACCAAAGGCATCCCGTTGACTGTTCCGCATAAAACTATTGAAGCTTCCAAGCCGTCACCAAAATTTGCGATCTGGTTGCCGTTCCACGAGTTCATGTCATGATTGTCGGTAAAAACCATGCGGTAACCATTGCGGGGAAAGGTACTCACATCATGCGCCATGTATTCGATCAGACCGGCTATGCTTTTCTTGTCACGGGTAACTGCAGCCATCTTATCCCACAATGTCCAGGAATAGGTCATATCAAACGCTTTACTGTGAAGATCGCGCGATTCCCATTCTGCCAACATGAAAACGGGTTTTACCGCATCCATTTCTGCCCTGGCATTGTCCCAAAAATCTGTAGGAATAAATCCGGCGGTGTCGCAGCGGTAGCCATCAATATTGAAATCCCTGACCCAATATACCAATGCTTCAGTCATGTACTTGCGCAATTCGGGATTTTCGTAATCAAAATCAATTACATCATCCCAATCGTACCAAGGTGTAGGCTGGAAGTTGCCTTCAGGCGTTTTCGAATACCAGTCGGGATGTTTTTTCGCCAATTCATTGTCCCACGAAGAATGGTTGGCTACCCAATCGACAATCACATACATGCCCATACTGTGGATTTTATCGACCAATGCTTTAAAATCTTCTTTGGTTCCGAATTCAGGATTGATACCGTAATAATCCTTCACAGAATAATAACTGCCCAGACTGCCCTTTCTTTTTTCGACACCAATGGGATGAATTGGCATTAACCAAATGATATCGATGCCCATTGCTTTTATTCTTGGCAGGTGCGATTCAAAAGCCTTAAAAGTACCTTCTGGCGTGAATTGGCGCACATTAACTTCATAAATTGTTGCATTTTTACTCCATTCCGGATGCTTCAATTCAACATACTCTTTGGGTTCATAAGGCGAAGTGTTTTTTATGACTGCTTTTTTTTCTGAGGATTGGCATCCAATGAATAGTACTATCAAAAAGAATGAAGCGATCTTATAAGCTGAATTCATAAGAGATGATTTTAAGTTTCATAAAGATAGGAATTTTGGCAAATAAAAAATCCGTTTTACTTTCGCAAAACGGATTATATGATATAAGAAGAAATGAATCTTACAAGTGAATCACTTCGCCATAGGCATCAGCTACAGCTTCCATAACGGCTTCGCTCATAGTTGGATGCGGGTGAATCGCTTTAAGGATTTCATGTCCGGTAGTTTCAAGTTTACGTCCCACGACCGCTTCAGCGATCATATCAGTAACTCCGGCGCCAATCATGTGGCAGCCTAACCATTCTCCATATTTTGCATCAAAAATAACTTTCACAAAACCATCCGGAGTTCCGGCAGCTTTCGCTTTTCCTGAAGCGGAGAAAGGAAATTTACCAATTTTAAGTTCATATCCTTTTTCCTTTGCCTGTTTTTCAGTGAGTCCGACAGAAGCGATTTCAGGTGTTGCATACGTACAACCCGGAACATTTCCGTAATCAATTGGCTGAACATGAAGTCCGGCAATTTTCTCTACGCATAAAATGCCTTCGGCAGAAGCCACGTGTGCCAAGGCCTGACCTGGAGTAACATCACCAATAGCGTAATAACCCGGAATATTGGTTTGCAGATAAGGATTCACCATTATTTTATCTTTATCAATTGCGATTCCTACTTCTTCAAGACCGATATTTTCAATATTGGTTTTGATTCCGACAGCAGAAAGTAATATTTCGGCTTCCAGCGTTTCTTCGCCTTTGGCTGTTTTTACTGTTGCTTTTACGCCGGAACCCGAAGTATCGATTTTTTCAACCGATGAGCTGGTCATGATTTTCACGCCGGCTTTTTTCATGGAACGTTCCATTTGTTTCGAAATGTCTTCATCTTCAACAGGAACGATATTCGGCATAAATTCTACGATAGTAACTTCTGTACCCATAGAGTTGTAGAAATGCGCAAACTCAACGCCAATTGCGCCTGAACCAACGATGATCATTGATTTTGGCTGAGATGGCAACGTCATTGCCTGTCGGTAACCAATTACTTTTTTTCCGTCTTGCGGCAGGTTTGGCAATTCGCGGGAACGTGCGCCGGTAGCAATAATGATATGGTCTGCGGCGTATTCGGTTACTTTTCCATCAGCGGCGGTAACGTCAATTTTTTTGCCCGGTTTTAATTTTCCGAAGCCTTCGATCACATCGATTTTATTTTTTTTCATCAGAAACTGAACGCCTTTGCTCATGCCATCGGCAACGCTTCTGCTCCTGTTTACAACCGCATTAAAGTCTTTATCGTAAGCCGCGATTGTGAGTCCGTAATCAGATGCATGTTTGAGGTAATCAAAAACCTGTGCCGATTTCAGTAAAGCTTTTGTCGGAATACAACCCCAGTTAAGGCAAACGCCGCCAAGGTTTTCTTTTTCAATTACAGCAGTTTTGAAGCCCAATTGTGAAGCTCGGATAGCAGTAACATAACCACCGGGACCACTTCCTAAAACAATGATATCGTATTTCATTTTCTATTTTTTATTTTATTTATTTGGTGAAACGAAATTGCTTTGGCTCGCTATTGCTCGTTAAAAAGCCCATTTCATTTACTTGTATTTCTGGTTAATTTTTCAGTTAGCGAAATTAAGAATATTTATTTTAAAAATTATGATTTCTGATTCTAGATTTTGGATTCCGGCGTATCTTCCACCAGGAATTGAGAGTAGTATAAATTCCTGTAATAACCTTCGGTACGATTCAATAATTCGAGATGCGATCCTTGTTCTACAATAAGGCCTTTATCCATCACAACAATTTTATCAGCATTGACAATTGTTGCCAGACGGTGTGCAATTACTATAGAAGTTCGTCCTTTTGTGATTGTTTCGGTTGCACGCTGGATCAGTTCTTCCGAATAAGTATCAATCGATGACGTTGCTTCATCCAGAATAAGAATGCTCGGATTGCTTACATATGCTCGTAAAAAAGCAATCAGCTGGCGTTGTCCCGAAGACAGCATTACACCTCGCTCTTTAACATTGTAGTCGTAGCCGTGCGGCAGACTCATGATAAACTCATCAATCCCTATCTTTTTAGCAGCGTTGATCACATCTTCACGGCTGATGTCGGGATTGTTAAGCGTAATATTATTTAAAATGGTATCGGCAAATAAAAACACATCCTGTAAAACCACGGCAATTTGCTTTCTGATGGAACCCAGACTGTAATCATTAATATTATTACCGTCAATGCAAATTTTGCCCTTGTTAATTTCATAAAAACGGTTCAGCAGATTGATGATGGTTGATTTTCCGGCACCAGTTGCACCAACAATGGCAATCGTTTGTCCGGCCTTGACGTCGAGATTAATTCCTTTGATTACTTCTTCCTCTTCAATGTAGCCGAAATGAACATTTTCAAATTGTATATTTCCTGCAAACAGAGGTGCTTCAATATTTCCGTTGTCCTGAATCTGGTCGTCTGTATCCAAGATATCAAAAACCCGGTTGGCGGCAATCATTCCCATCTGCATTTCGTTGAATTTATCCGCAATCTGGCGTAATGGATTGAATAGCATTCCGATAAACATCGTATAGGAAAACAAATCCCCGAAAGTTGTAAAATTGTCTCCATTGAGGATTTTAATACCACCATACAATACAACAAAACCCAATGTCAGTGATGAAATAATATCGGCAATCGGGAAGAAGATGGAGTTGTACAAAATGGTTTTGATCCATGCCTTATTGTGCTTGGCGTTGATTTCGCTGAATTTTTCTGCTTCAATCGCTTCACGGTTAAAAAGCTGTACGATTTTCATTCCCGTCACGCGTTCCTGTACAAACGTATTCATGTTGGCAATCTGGGTACGCACTTCTTCAAAAGCAACCTGCATTTTCTTCTGGAATATTCTTGTAAAATAAACCAATATAGGCATGGCAATGATAACAATCCATGTCAATTTCCAATTCATGTAAAACATAAATGCCAATACCACGACCATTTTTAAAAGATCACTGATGATCATGAACAATCCCTGGCTGAAAATACGGGCGATCTGTTCAATATCTGAAACCGAACGTGTTACGAGTTGCCCAACCGGCGCATTGTCATAATATTTCATACGGAAACTAAGCATGTGCCGGAAAAGTTTTACGCGGATGTCTTTTACAATATCCTGCCCGAGCCAATTGGCCCAATACACGAAATAAAATTGCGAGAAGACTTCCATTAACAGGACAATGCCCATCAGGATTACATAAAAAAGCAATCCTTCGGCATTGTGTGTCTTGAGGTATTCGTCTACCGTTTGTTTTAGCAAATAGGGACGCAATGCGGCAAATACCGACAATAGTACGGCAAAAAGAATCACGCCGTTAAACCGCCATTTATAGGGTTTGGTATATTTTAATATTCGTTTGAATACATTTGTATCGAATGCTTTTGCTTTCATGTACTGATTTAGATTGGAGCATTCAGATGCAGATGCTTTTCAGATCCTGTCTTCGTTCCGGCTTCTTTATTAATATAATCGTATGTGATTCCGGTGAGGTATAAACCCTGCGCAGGTACAGAAAATCCGGCTTCACTGCGATTTTTACTTTCGATAATAGCAGTAAAATCAGCCAATGTGATTTTATGCAATCCCACATTGATCAGCGTTCCTACAATTGCCCTGACCATATTGCGCAGAAATCGGTCGGCAGAAATCGTAAAAACAAGACTGTTGTTTCCTGTTTTCCAAAAGGCTTCCGTTATCTTGCAATTAAAGGTATTGACATCGGTGTTGACTTTTGAAAAGCATTGAAAATCATTATATTGTAACAGCTCTTGCGCGGCGGCATTCATCAGTTCAATGTCGAGTTCGTGATGGCAGTACCAACTCAAATCCGGCAAAAAAACATTTTTGAAAGTATGGATATGGTATTCATAGGTTCGCTGTTTGGCGTCAAAGCGTGCATGTGCCTCTTCGTGAACGGGAAACAAATCAAAAACAGCAATGTCTTTTGGGAGATAAGAGTTGAGTTTGTGAATGGTGCTCTCCATTTCAAAATCTTTTTCTGAATCAAAATGGGCAAACATTTCCTTGGCGTGGACACCGCTATCTGTGCGGCCGGCACCCATTACATCAATCTCCGAATGCAATATGGTCGACATGGCTTTGTTAAGGATTTCCTGTACAGAAACAGCATTGGGCTGGTATTGCCAGCCGTGGTAGTTTGTTCCGTTATATGAAAATCTGATGAAATAGCGCATGTAAAGTGTCCTTTCGGATGTTCCGATTTGCAGAGGCAAAGATACTCAATACTTGTATGTTTTCATCCATTTGATACGGTAATGAAATGTTAATTTGAATTTGGAAACAGATTGTTTAATTTTACTGCAGACTTTAGCCCTGATTGCAACGGAAATCCTTTTTATTTTTCCTTTAAAAATAAAAAGATTGCAGTGTAAAGCAGGAATAGCTCCTGAAAAATGAAAAAAATACTACTGCTTTCTGATACGCACAGCCACATTGATGAGGTGATTTTAAAACATGCCGATTGGGCGAATGAGGTTTGGCATGCCGGCGATATAGGTGATTTAAACGTTACCGATACTTTGAAAAAGTACAAACCTTTGCGAGCGGTTTTTGGAAATATTGATGATGATAAGGCGCGTATGGAATTTCCGCTGCACAACCGTTTTATGTGTGAAGGCGTTGATGTCTGGATCACGCATATTGGCGGTTACCCGGGGAAATACAATCCCAATATCAGGGCAGAAATGATTGCGAATCCGCCAAAATTATTCATTTGCGGGCATTCGCATATTCTTAAAGTGATGTTCGACAAAAAACTGAATTTGCTGCACATGAATCCCGGGGCTGCTGGGAAAAGTGGTTTTCATCAGGTGCGCACCATGTTGCGTTTTGTGATTGATGGAGATAAGATTAAAGATTTGGAGATTATTGAGATAGGGAAGAAGTAGATTGAGAGACGCTGCGCTATAGAAACGGCTGCGCCTTTGGAAACGCCCTGCGGGCTGTGGATTTTAGAAACAACTTAAAATTAGATTCCTACTATTCTTTTACATATTAGTTTTAGTCTAAAGCGAAGCATTTCTAAAGGCGCAGCCGTTTCTATAGCGCAGCGTTTCTTTTTGGCACAAAAAAAACCCGAACTTTCGTTCAGGTTTTTCTTCGCACTAAATAAACTAAGTTTATAGGTTTACCTCAATCGGTCGACAGATTTTACGAGATCTTCATCCTTTTTGATGGCTTTGTTGGCCAGAACTAAAAAAACGATAGAAACAATCGGTAGAAACATCCCAATACCTTTCTCCGAAACCGCAATGGCTTCTCCAGATACGCTTAGCGAACGATATACAAATAATCCTAATAAAATTAAATTCAATATGATGTTCAGCCTGCCAATAACAAACTGATGCTGTCTTTTTTTATAAAATAAAATACTTAGCAAAGACAAGGAGGTACTCAAACCAAACAATGCGGTATAAGCCTGATTGCCCATGAAAAAGAATTCTTTTCCGTCAGACAATGTCCATAAAGGCAAAACAAACGGCAAAACACCTGTCACAATCATGGCAAGTATTAGGTAAACGGTTTGTATTCTTTGGATCATGCTATTTGTTTTCCTGCACAAAAATATATTTTCTTTTTTATAAATACTATTGTATCATAAATTTTTATTCGTAATATTGCATGACCAATACGTAAGTACTTCATTTTACGACCAGTTCATAAAGAATAAAAACACCCTACACATCATATCGTATCCAAATCATCTAAATTCAAATAACATTCATGTTTGATATTTCTGCATTAAAAGAAATGAAGCTTTCTGAGCTTCAGGAAATCGCTAAAACGGCAAAAACAATAAAATTTAACGGTGTAAAGAAAGAGGCGTTAATCAGCCAGATACTGGAACACCAATCGGCGGCATCTGCGGAAGAAAAACCAGAAATTCCTTCTGATGACAAACCAAAAAGAGCGCGCATCACTGCGGAGAAAAAGCCGGCCATAAGCAATAAAAAAACAGAGACACTTTTTTCTGCTGTAGAGGAAACTCCCAATGAAGAAGAAAATATTCTGCAAATAGCAGCGCCTGATAATGTAGCGGAGAAAAAACCGAAAACAATTAAGTTCAAAAAAGCCGACTACGAAAAGAAAATCGCCGGAAAGGCAGAAAGAACAATTTCAGATGCTGTCCAGCCACAAGCTGAAAACAATAGCGAGCCACAGGAAGAAGAAAATACTGAAACCAATGCGCCGCAAAAGAAAATAAATCCCAACCAGGCACATAAGCAGAACCAGAATCCGAACCAAAACGGTGGCGGTAATCCCAATCAGAACCAAAATGCCAATGGTAATTCCAATCACAATGGCAATACGAATGGGAACGGAAATACGAATGGGAACGGGAATGGCAATGGCAATGCCAACGGAAACCAAAATCCGAATTTTAAAAATAAAAAGAACAATTTCAGGGATGCCGATTTTGAGTTCGACGGTATCATAGAGAGTGAAGGCGTTTTGGAAATGATGCCTGACGGATATGGATTCCTTCGCTCTTCCGACTACAATTACCTCGCTTCGCCTGATGATATTTACTTATCGACTTCACAGATCAGGTTATTCGGATTGAAAACAGGCGATACAGTTAAAGGGGTGGTGCGGCCTCCAAAAGAAGGTGAGAAGTTTTTCCCTTTGGTGCGTGTGCTAAAAATCAACGGACATGATCCTCAGGTTGTTCGTGACCGTGTTTCTTTTGAGCACCTGACACCGGTTTTTCCATCAGAAAAATTCAGGATAGCCGAAAAAGGGAGTTCTATTTCTACCCGAATTATTGACTTGTTTTCTCCTATTGGAAAAGGACAGCGCGGAATGATCGTTGCCCAGCCAAAAACGGGTAAAACGATGTTATTGAAAGATATTGCCAATGCCATTGCGGCCAACCATCCGGAAGTGTATCTGATCGTTTTATTGATCGATGAGCGTCCGGAAGAGGTAACCGATATGCAACGTAGTGTTCGTGGAGAAGTGATTGCTTCTACTTTTGACCGTGAACCGCAGGAACATGTTAAAATCGCCAACATTGTTTTGGAGAAATCCAAACGCCTTGTAGAATGCGGACATGATGTGGTCATTCTTTTGGATTCAATTACTCGTTTAGCCAGAGCTTACAATACTGTTCAGCCAGCATCAGGAAAAGTCCTGAGTGGTGGAGTAGATGCCAATGCGCTGCAAAAACCAAAACGATTCTTTGGCGCTGCGCGGAATGTTGAAAATGGCGGTTCGTTGAGTATCATTGCAACGGCATTAACCGAAACAGGATCTAAAATGGATGAAGTGATTTTCGAAGAATTTAAAGGTACGGGTAATATGGAGTTGCAACTCGACAGAAAAATTGCCAACAAACGTATTTTCCCTGCAATAGATCTTACTTCTTCGAGTACAAGACGTGACGATATGCTGCTTGACAAAGATATATTACAACGCATGTGGATCATGAGAAAATACCTTTCAGATATGAACCCGGTCGAAGCTATGGATTTCATCAATGACCGATTCAAAAAGACAAGAAACAACGAAGAGTTTTTGATTTCAATGAATGACTAATTTTCCACTAGATAATAATAAAGTCCCTTGATTGGGACTTTTTTTATGCCTAATTCTTAAGGATTTTGATTGTTCTGGATTTATTATCGGTATTGCTAAGTTTGATAAAATAGCTGCCGGTACTGAGTTGCTGCAAATCAATTTCAAATTTTTCCATATTGATTTTTGATTCTCTGATGAGTTTTCCATCAACACCATAAACACTGTATTTCTTTACTTTTTCACAGGCATTGATAGTAATGCTCATGCTTACAGGATTAGGAAAATAATTCAGGGCAGGGAAAGCATCAAATTCTGATACAACAGATAAAGGTGCGCAGGAAATGGTCGCATCCCAGCCATTACCATTTGAACTGCTGTCGGAATGAAATACAAATGTCAATGCGCCTGAAGTATCCGTTGAACTGAGCGTTCCGGGAGAAGTATGGCCTCCGCTATACAACATCGGATAAGTTGCATTTGGACCGTCATAAATTTTCATGTAATCGCAACATCCTTCAAGATTAAAACTGTTAAAGACGACCATTACTTTATCGCCAGTTTGCGTCGGAAATATGACAGTAGTTTTGTTTTCATTATTCGGATATTCTCCATTAGGTCCGCCTGTATCATAGAAGTGATCACCGCCACAATAATCAGGCGAGGTACAAAAAGTCAGCGGTCCGGCCCATCCTGTAGTTCCATTAGTACAAACCGACTGTACATAAAAGTCATAGCAGGTGTTGGAAGACAAATTGGAAATGGAATAATTATTTGTGTCAGTTGAAGTCCCTGATCCTGTAGGCAATGTGCCTTGCGGTAAAAGAATGACATTCCAATTGTTTGATGAAGCGTTTTCTGTCCAGGACAACACTGCAGATTCCGTTGAAAGATTGACCCCGGTTAACATCGTAGGTGGATTTGGACACGTAGGAACCGATTCACATATAATACTGGCATCCCAACCACTTTCATTGGAAGTATCATCAGAATGGAATTTAAAAGTAAGCGCTCCCGAAACATCTGTAGAAGCAACTGAACCCGGAGAAACTGCAGCGTCATTGTAAAGCAGCGGATAAGAAGTATCGGGACCATCATAAATTTTAAGATAATCGCAGCAGCTTTCCAAAGCATAAGAATTGAATATTGCCCGAACCCTTTGTCCTGTAACACCGGGAAAAATCACAGTAGTTTTGTCTTCTTTATTATTATAATTGCCACTAACGCCACCGCTGTCGTAAAAATGCGAACCTTCGCAATACTCAGGCTCTGTACAAAATTGGTACCGCTGTGTCCAAGCGGAAGTCCCTTGGTTACAAACCGATCGCACATAAAAATCGTAACACGCATTTGGTGTTAATCCTAAAGCGGTATAGTTAGTATCTGTAGAAAAAGCTGTTGGTAATCCGGACGGGACGCTATTGTGGGCGACAATTTCAATGTCCCACGAATTGGCTCCCGAGTTTTCATTCCAGCTGATTGTTCTCTGTGTTGATGAACTTAAAACAGTACGGATTTGGCTCGGCGTATTGGCACACGAAGGCAATGGTTCACAGAATATTTCTGCATCCCATCCGCTTAATGTGGTATCACCATTGGAACTAAAACGGAAAGTCAGCGCGCCACTGGTATGTGTGGATACGATTGTTCCCGGAGCATTGGAATTGGTTCCACTGTTATACAAAAGCGGATAGGATGTATCCGGACCATTGTAAATTTTAAGGCGGTCACAACAAGATTCAATCTCAAAACTGTTAAATACGGCCCGTACTCTGTTCCCTGTAATATCGGGAGTAATTACTGTCGTTTTATATTCTTCATTAAGATAATTGCCATTGGCACCGCCTGTATCATAAAAGTGATCACCGCCGCAATAATTGGCTGCCGTGCAAAATGTAAACGGATTAGACCATTCTGAATTGCCTTCAGCGCAAACTGACCGCACGTAAAAATCATAACAGGTGTTGGAATTTAATGCAGTAAATGATTGGGAATTGGTAGCAATTATAGTACTATTATTACCGGGTAAAATGCCTTGTAGCACCACTTGGACTTGCCAGGATTCTGCATCTGAGCTGTCCAGCCATTCGATGGTAGCCGACGAGGTGGTAACTGCATCAGCAGTCATCTCTGATGGCGGATTGGCGCAGGATGGCAAAGGTTCACAAACTATTGTCGCATCCCAGCCACTGTAGTTATGGTATCCGTCAGAGGAAAAAACAACGGTGAGTTTACCGGAACTGTGTGTTGAAGCCAAATTGGTTGGCGCATCATTGTCGCCATTGCTGCTGTACAAAACAGGCGAGTCATGATCGGGTCCGTTATACACCGTAAAAGAATCGCAGCAATCATCAATTTCAAAGCTGTTGAATAGTGCACGTACCCTGTTTCCTGTAATGTCCGGAGCAATTACTGTCGTTTCATATTCGTAATTCCCATAATTTCCACTCTGTCCACCGGTGTCATAAAAATGATCGCCACCGCAATAGTCCGCTTTACTGCAAAACGAAAATGGACCAGCCCATACCGAAGTTCCTGCGTTACATAATGAACGGACGTAAAAATCATAACAGGTATTAGGCGTAAGATATGGAATAGTGTAAGGATTCGAATGGATGATGGATGTTTCGGTACCTGTCGGAACTGAATTATGCGACACTATTTCCACTTCCCATTCATCAGAACCAGAATTTTCTGTCCAACCGATAGTAGCTGAAGTAGTATCAGCAGCTTCTAAATTGAAATGGGTTGGTATACCCGGACATGCCGGAAGCGGCTCACAAAATACAGAAGAATCCCAGCCTTTTCTGTTGTTATTGTCATTGGAATGAAAAAAGAAAGTCAGTGCGCCCGAACTGTGCGTGGAAACAATTGTCCCCGGAGAATTGGTTCCGCTACCGAAATATAAAAACGGAAAAGTATCATCCGGACCATCAAAAATAATCATGTAGTCACAGCAATCGTCAAGTTCGAAGTCGTTAAAGACGGCACGAACCCGATCTCCCGAATGATCAGGATAAATTACCGTTGTGCTATTCTGTTCGGCAGTGTAATTTCCGGAAGCGCCGCCATTATCATAAAAATGAGCCCCATTACAATAGTCAGGAGTCGTACAGAATTGCATTGGTTCTCCCCACGGAAGATTGCCCGTCGAGCAGTTAGCCACAATATAAAAATCGTAACAGGTATCAGGCAACAGGTTATTGAACGCCATTTCGTTAGAACTGATGAGTGTACCACTTTCCGGGGAATTACCTACGGGCACTATAGAGATACGCCATGCATCAGAATTACCCGTCCATCTCATTATTGCTGATGTTTTGGTAATATTTTCTACACTGATATTTTCAGGAGCAACACAGCTTGTCTTAAATTTATGGATTGCGCTGTATGTACCAGTATTACATTGGTTACTGTTTCTGATCCTCCAAAAATAAATATGGTCGTTATGGAGTAAAGTAGAGGTGTACGAATTTCCGGTCAATATCGCAGTTTCGATGATAGTTGTAAAACTGGCATCTTCGGCAATTTCAATTGTATAATTTTGGGCATTGGCATCCAGATCCCAACTAAACGGTACCGGGTTGTTTACGGCAATTGAATTATCCTGCGGCTGCAGAAGAACAGCTGGCGTAAGTACCGGACTGAGAATAGTAAGAGTCACAGGTAATTCAAACACATCTGAAACTGATGTTGCTCTTACAATAAAAGGATAATTTCCCGGAGCTACTCCTGACAGATTTGTAAGTGTCAGGTTGAAATTTCCCGTCGTATTTAAAGCTACAGGATCAAATGTTTCGGAAACTCCTGCCGGGAGATTAATGGCAGAAAATGTAATATTTTCACTGGATTCACCTTTGAAATTCAGTCCAAAATTATAAGTTACTGCATCAGTACCGCTACAGCTATTTTTCTGATTTTCGGCCGTACTGAACCAAAATCCTTTCAGCGTTATTCCTGAAATGATAAGGGAATAATTTTGAGAATTGCCAAGTAAAGTCCCTTTATGCGTTATAGTGACAAGATAATTTCCCGATGCGTTGCTGATTTCTGTTTTTTCAACATTATCCACCACATTGTCTCCTGTGGTTGCCGCGCCAGCCGGATTGGAAGCATTGAGTTTCCATGGGAAAAAGGTTGTTTCCTGTTTTATAATCCGGATATCAAGGTCATTAATAAGATCGGGAGTGGCATCGTCGACATTTAACGAATGCATATTTCCTTTCGGATCTGTCCATGATAAGGTGGCTACCAAAGGAACAGATCCGATTGCGTTCACATCAATTGAAAAGCTCTCATTCTGCACCAGTGTATTTTCAATGATGTATGATTGTATGCCTTGATGGGTGATGACATTCGCTGCTTTTTCGGCATTGATCAATCCCCATCCGAAACTATAATCCGGACCAGGATTCGGACCTGCTTCATCAGCCGTATGGATCATCAGTCCTTTTAAAGTGGATGCCTTTAGAAAGGTTTGGTGCAATTGGTTGTAGTACTGTTGTAAAAGCAATAAAGTGCCAGTGACACTTGGTGCTGCCATTGAAGTTCCCGACTTATTGCCGTAACTGTGATTGGAATTGTCAGTTGCAGAATAGGTTTGCACGCCTTTGGCACTAATATCCGGTTTAATCCTGCCATCATCTGCCGGACCACGACTGCTGGTGTTGGATAGTATAACAGAATTAGGTCCAGTATAATCCAATACTTCTTCTACTGCCGCTACAGTGATTCCGTTTTTGCTCAGGCCATGTCCGGTAATCAGGTCAAAGCCATTCTTTGGAGTGTTAAAATTCCCTCTGCTGTTTCCGGCGGCACATACGAACTGATAGTAAGGCGCATTGAACATGATGTCATCAAATTCTTCTGATTTGATATCATATTTCCCCCATTGGTAATCCTGCATGGCATAAGGGCTGTATCCGTAAGAATGATTGGAAAGAAGTAAGCCTTCTGCCGCGGCTTCAGCTACTTCTGAGCCATCGTTGTCCCAGTCATAAGAATGAAGTCGGGATTTAAAAGCCATTCCTTTTGCATGTCCGCCCTGCACTGTATTTGTTCCAATGATGGTTCCTGCCACGTGGGTCGAATGGGAATTGGTAGACGGACAATTGTCCATCGTATGTAGCCTGCCGCTAAAGAGTTGGTGTGAAGCCAGAGCAGATTCTGCATCCCACATGGCAGAAAGCATATTCTCACCATGGATGCTTAATCCTAAACCACCGCCGCTGTATAATTTATTGGCACGTGAAGTAATACCTGCTCCTTGATTATAGGTAGTATAATAGATAGGCTTATTGTCATATGTAAGACCAATTAATTCAGAATAGGAATCTTTATTTTTAGAAATTGTCTGCCAGTTATTGATTTTGGCAAGTTGCAACGCCCGTTTTTTATTGCTGTTAAAAGCGGCTTCGTATTTTCGGGAAATTTTTTTTAAAGCTTTGGTATTGCTATGTTGAATAATTTTCGATTTTTCGGCAACTGTCTGAGAGAAGAGCACAGAAGGCAGGAGCAGTAAAATGAAAATAATTTTTTTCATAACAGAGGAATAGTTACTTAAAGGTCTCAGTTGGAATTTTTATAAGAGATTGGACGAAATTGACGCTCAACACATTAACTGGGACTATCTGCTCCAAAAATATGATAATTAATTCTATTTATTTAAAGTAGGGTGAATTATATATTAACAGATTTTGGATGAAAAGTAGAGAAGAATATTTAAAATAAAAAAGCCTTTTCGGATGAATGAAAAGGCTTTGGTAATTGAATATAATTTAATTGATAATTATTTTTTTCGTTATGCTCTGACTGTCTGATGTGAGTCTCAAGAGATAAAAGCCCTGAGGTAGATTCTCAATCTTATAAATATGATTTTCAGATAGTGGCTGTTTAATCTGTTGCATCAACTGACCGTTAACTGTGATCAATTCGATTCCGTCAATAGTATTTTCACTTTCAATCGTAATCGAATTAGTGCTGGAAGGATTAGGATAAACCGATACATTGGCGATAGCATCGAAAGAAGTCGTAGCCAATGGAGATCCCCAAATAGTGGTAACATAAGTATTGTTGTCAATATAAGGATTTCTGTTGCCTTGCCTTGCGTAGATTGCATTGTTTCGGGCTACTTCGCGTTGGCTAACAGGATCCTGTTGGTTCCACGTGAGTAAAATATTAAGGAAAACAGGAGTAAAAACCTGCCCTTGAGTGCCATTAAACATGGTATAAGTGTATCCTGAAACAACATCCTGATATCGGGTAGCAAAATAAAGCAAGCATCTGGCGATATCACCTTTGAATTCGTTGATCGGTTCGAAAACGACTCCGGTGTATCCTGCTGAATATCCTGAATTTAAGTTTTGTCCTTTTTTACTTCCGTTGGACGAAGTATAAGAAGCGGTATTTACCCTTCCGAAAGGAAAATCCCCTCTTTCGGCATTGACATGTTTGTCTGAAGGCACAACAAAATGAGCATCAGAATACATTGGAGTGGCACTTGCGAAAACCGATTGAGGTATCAAATGTTCCCTGTTGTATCTTTCACATTCGTTATTTCCTAAGGTTCCGTCATCCTGATTTACGCCATAGGTAAATTCACATTCTGTTCCTGTAGGATTTTCAGTGTACATGTCGAGCATCGTCCCGTTATTTTCGTAATAGAAATCTTTGTCAGACGTAGTGTAAGTGACGTATAATCCGGCATAACCTCTGTCGTTGTGGTTTTTAATAATATTGTACAATTGCGTTTTCAGTGCATATCCGGTACTGTTTGCGCTGTTATAATAGCCTGCAGGAGGTTGTGCAAAACCAAGGGCTACTACAAGAATTAATGCTAATGTGTAAATCTTTTTCATATAAAAATATATTTTAATTTTTTCGTTCTAATAAAGCCATGTAAAATCCATCAAATCCTGACTCGGATGCTAAAATCTTAGAATCTTTAACAAAGGTAAAACTTTTGCCAATATCAGTTGTTAAGAAACGCTTAATTTGCTCCTGATTTTCAGACGGTAACACCGAACAAGTAGCATATACCAATTTGCCTCCGGGCTTAACTATTTTAGAATAGCTTTCCAAAACTTCCGACTGTACTTTTCGGATATTGTCGATGAATTCAGGCTGTAGTTTCCATTTGGCATCCGGGTTTCTTTTCAATACACCGAGTCCGCTGCATGGTGCATCTATCAGAACTCTATCCGCTTTTTCATGTAGTTTTTTAATGACTTTCGTTGTATCAATGATTCGGTATTCTATATTGAATGCTCCATTTCTCTTGGCACGCAATTTCAATTGTTTCAGTTTGCTTTCATACAAGTCCATGGCTATAAGCTGGCCTTTATTTTCCATCAGGGACGCAATATGCAGTGTTTTTCCACCGGCACCGGCACAGGTATCTACGACACGCATTCCCGGTTTTACATCAAGAAAAGCTGCTACAAGTTGTGAATTGGCATCCTGAACTTCAAACATTCCTTCTTTAAAAGCATCAGTCAGGAAAACATTGGCTCTTTCCTTTAATACTAAAGCATCAGGTTGTTCTTTTAGATAGTCAGTATCAATATTTAAATCCATTAAAATGGCTCGTAATTTTTCTTTGGTCGTTTTTAAGGTATTGACCCTGAGTATGACTTTTGCAGGTTGGTTTTGGGCGGCAATTTCAGTAGCCCATACTTTTTCCCCGAGTTCCTTAACGCCCAATTCGTCCATCCAGTCGGGAATAGATTCTTTTAATGCCCTGATTTTTGAAAGCTCATCAAAACGGCCTTTTATTTTTCTTTCAGGTGTTCCTTCAAGCTGTTTCCAGTCGGGAATCGGATAACCTCTGAGTACTGCCCATACGGCAAACATTCGCCACAGGTTGTCTCTGTCAAAAGGTTCTCTGACTTCGGCAATTTCCGCATAGAGTCTTTTCCATCTTACAATTTCATATATCGTTTCTGCTACGAATTTCCTATCGGAACTTCCCCAGCGTTTGTCTTTTTTTAAAGCCCTTGCTACCACTTTATCGGCATATTCCCCTTCGTTAAAAATCGCATTGAGGGAATCAATGGTAGTGTAAACTAAATTTCGGTGTAATCTCATTTTTTTTATTTGAGGTGCAAATGTAACACTTAATGGTTAATGTTGATGTTAAAAGAGTTGGCATAAAAAAACACTGTTTTTGGCAGTGTCTTTATATTTGTTATTGGATTCGTGTCAGACATATTTTTTCAGGTGGATGGAGCACCATCGGGAATTTTTCAATCTTCACCGAACTGCTGTCCAGACCAAACGCTTTTTCTTCGGAAAGGCTTAATTTTTTGATCATGAAATAAGTATTCATAATGATCTTTTCATCCCATCGCATATCGCTGTCATTGGAAAGGAATTTTTCAGAAAGCACAAATTTAAAATCCCCGATGATGTTGTTTTTACTCAATGATTCGTATCGGCTGGTTACATCCACTTCACCTTTCTTCACCATATCACGCAATACTTCCTTAAACATCAGGTTGATTTTTGTAGGCTCACGGAATCCGAGGTTAAAATCAATACGGAACAAATCGTCCTTTACAATTTCGGTCACTTTATACTCGGTTTTGTAAGGTTCGCTTAAGATATTAACATGGACAAACCAGTAAATGTCAGCCCGTTTTGGTCTTTTTTGTAAAATAGAGTACATTACTTTTTCTTCAATCTCATCGATGCGTCCCGCATTGGTCATGTAAACCAAATGGGTGGCATATTTTGGGATGGATAAATCGACACTCAATTCTGCAAGGACTTTTTTATAATCGTCAATCTTAACAATTTTAGTGTAGCTCTTGCTGATTTTCTTGGCCCTGAACCAAGTAGCCATCAGGACAATCAATGCGGCTGTAATGGCTATTGTAAAGTTACCGCCATCGTGGAACTTTTTCATGTTGGCTACCAAAAACGACAGCTCGATCACAAGATAAATCAGTATGATGGAAGCAATGGCAATTGGATTGACCCGCTTTAAAATAAAATAATAGTTGAGCAAAGAGGTAGTCATGATCATACAAAGGATAATCGCCAGACCGTATGCCGCTTCCATTCGCGCAGACACCTGAAAATACAATACCACCATGACACAACCTGCAAATAATAGCCAATTCACCGATGGAATATACATTTGTCCTTTCAATTCTGTAGGATATTTGATTTTCACCTTTGGCCAGAAACTAAGGCGCATGGCTTCATTGATCATTGTAAATGAACCACTAATTACTGCCTGTGATGCTATAACTGCCGCCATTGTTGCAATTACAATTCCGAAGGGATGGAACCAGTCGGCCATAATGAGATAAAAAGGATTTCCAAATTCGCCACCAAGGCTTGTTAATGTCTCACCTTCGTGAAGGATCAGATATGCGGCCTGGCCGAAATAATTAAGTAGTAGGGTAGATTTTACAAAAATCCAGCTGATGCGTATGTTTTTTCGTCCGCAATGTCCCATATCCGAATACAAAGCTTCTGCTCCGGTTGTACATAAAAACACGGCTCCGAGTACAAAAAAACCTTCGGGATGTATACTTAAAAGATGGTAGGCATAATACGGATTGATTGCCCTGAATACTTCGGGATGGTCAATAATCTGGATGGTACCCAATATACCGAGCATTCCGAACCATATCAGCATCATCGGCGCAAAGAATTTACCGACAAGTTTGGTGCCAAATTGCTGTATATAGAAAAGAGCAAATAAGATTCCGATAACGATAGGAACCGTATTGAGTTCAGGATAAAAAGACCGCAAACCTTCTACGGCAGAAGAAACTGAAATAGGAGGCGTAATAATACCATCTGCCAGTAAGGCACTTCCACCAATAACAGCTGGCACAATGAGCCATTTTACCTTGGTTCGTTTGACCAATGCGTATAAGGCGAAAATACCACCTTCACCATGATTGTCGGCACTTAAAGTAATGAGTACGTATTTAACGGTGGTTTGTAAGGTAAGTGTCCAGAAAATACAGGAAACGCCACCAAGAACAATATCCGCATTTATCTTGTGCAGACCAACAATGGCTTTCATAACATATAAAGGGGAAGTCCCTATATCACCGTAAATGATTCCTAAAGTAATCAGTAAACCTGCGAAAG
>Ga0247814_10000434_pt1 | contig 33614 bp, 33 predicted proteins | sample UWRJL179409R1_FD_179947 | JGI IMG/M metagenome (GOLD analysis project Ga0247814, IMG submission 179947) | Plant litter microbial communities from Arlington Agricultural Research Station in Wisconsin, United States - UWRJ-L179-409R-1 | ecosystem: Environmental > Terrestrial > Plant litter >... | reverse complement strand
GCAGCGGTTGTGGCGCACGCGACCGCGACCGCCGAGAGCCTGCTCGCCTCTCTGGAGGAGGACGGATGACCAGCCTCGACCACCTGCGCACCTTCGTCACGGTCTACCGCGCCGGCAGCTTCTCTGAGGCCGCCGCGCAGCTCGGCATCTCACAGCCCACCGTGACCGCCCACATGAAGGCCCTCGAAGAGCAGCTCGGCTACCCGCTCGTCACTCGCGGCACGAGTGGCATCGTGCCGACCGCGAAGGGCGACGAGCTGGCGCGGTCGGCGGCGGCATCCGTCGACGCCCTCGACGACCTGCTCTACGCGGCAGCTCCGGGCGCGGTGCAGCTTGGGGGCGCGTCTGACTTTCTCACCGCGATGGTGCTGCCCCGCTTGGCAGAGCTGACCACACTGCCCGTGACGGTGACCTTCGGCCTCGCCGACGACCTGCTCGACAGCCTGCGGGCCGGGTCGCTCGACGTTGTGATCAGCTCGGTGCAGCCGCACGGCCCCGGCCTAGTGGCAGTGCCGTTCTTCGACGAGGAGTTCGTGCTCGTCGGGGCCGCGCGCTGGCAGGGCGTGCCGCTCGAGGAGGTTCCGGTCATCGCCTACGCGCCCGGACTGCCGATCATCCGCCGCTACTGGCGCACCGTTTTTCAACGTCGCCCCGAGGGGCTGCGGCTCGCCGCGGTCGTGCCCGACCTGCGCGGTATTCTCGCTGCCGTCTCGAGCGGCGCGGGCATGTCGGTGCTGCCCACCTACCTTGCGCAAACCGCGCTCGACGAGGGGGAGGTCGTGCAGCTGCACGTGCCCAACTTCGCTCCGCTCAACACCCTCTACCTCGTGACCCGCGACGGGGAGCCCTTCACAGAGCTCAGCGCCGCGCTCGCCGCAATCCGCTGATACCGGGGCGAGATTTTCTGATCGGCCGGGGGCCGCGATGGGGCGCAGGATGCTGCCATGTCTCGAATTCTCATCGTCCTCACCGCATCCAACACCCTCACCCTCGCCGACGGCAGCCTGCACCCCACCGGCTTCTGGGCAGAGGAGTTCGTCGTCGCCCACCGCGAGCTGCGCGCCGCAGGCCACGACATCAGCATCGCCACCCCGGGCGGGCAGCGCCCACCGGTTGACCCCGCCTCGCTCGAGGGCTTCGCCGACTACCTCGCGGCAGTCGACGCCGAGCTTGCGCACCCGCTCGACCTCGCAACTGTGACGGCGAGCGACTTCGACGCCATCGTGCTTCCCGGTGGCCACGGCCCAATGACCGACCTCGCGCACGACGCGGCGCTCGGTGCACTGCTCATCGGCGCGGACGAGGCGGGGGCGGTCATCGCGCCGTTCTGCCACGGTCCGGCTGGGTTGCTGTCGGCATCCCGCCCTGATGGAAGCTTCGCCTTCGCCGGTCGCCGTCTCGCGGTGTTCACCGACGAGGAGGAGCGCACCGGTGGCACCGGCGAGCGATCGCCGTGGTTCGTGGCGAGCGCACTCGCCGAGCGGGGCGCGATTATCGAGACCGGCGCCGCGTGGTCGAGCGTGGTCGTGCGCGACGGCAACCTCATCAGCGGGCAGAATCCGCAGTCGAGCGAGGCCGTGACCGCCGCGGTGGTCGAAGCGCTTAGAACCGCTTGACCATCTCGAACTCGTTGGCGCTCGCGTCGAGCACGTACGGCACGACGACACCGGTCTTCGTGTAGCCGCTGCGCTCGTAGAAGGCGATAGCGCGCGCATTGGCCTCGTGCACGTGCAGCAGCAGAAAGTCGCCCTGCGTGCGCGCCCAGGTTTCGATTGCCGCGAGAAGGTCGGCGGCGACGGAGGTTCCCCGATGTGACGGTGCGACATAGACGCCGACCAGCATGGGGCCCTGCGGGCTGACGAAACCGCCCATGCTGCCGACCCAGCGGTCGTCGTCGATCGCGACGGACGCGCCGCGCGCCGCACGCATGCGCCAGCCGGTCTCGTCGACCGTGAGCGCGTCGGCGAGGTGCTCCGCATAGGCGATCGGGGTGTCAGCGAGCGCCTCGAGGCGCAGCTCGCGCACTCGCTGCCAGTCGTCAGCCGTCGTCGGGCGGATCGTCAGTGCCATGGGCTTAGCCTAGATACATGAGCACACCCCCGTCTGGCTTCACCCTGTGGGCGGTGCTTCGGCGCAACCCTGAAACTGCGGCTGCGCGAGTGGATCTCGCCCCGGTGATCGCGGTGGTCGAGGCGCAGGGGGTCACCATCCGTGGCTTCTATGACGTGTCGGGAATGCGTGCCGATGCCGACCTGATGATCTGGCTGCACGGCGCCGCACCCGAAGTTCTGCAGCACGCACTGCGCCAGCTGCGCCGCGCCCTGCCGACCCTGCTGCCGACCTGGAGCGCGATGGGCGTGCACCGCGACGCCGAGTTCAACCGCTCGCACGTGCCCGGCTTTCTTCGTGACGAGCCGGCTCGCGATTGGCTCGTGGTCTACCCCTTCGACCGCTCCTACGACTGGTACGTGCTCGAGGAGGATGACCGTCGTCGCATGCTCGCCGACCACGGCCGCAAGGGTGCCGCATTCCCCAGCATCGTCGCGAACACGGTCTCGGCCTTCGCCCTCGGTGACTACGAGTGGATTCTGCCGATGGAATCCGACTCGCTCACCGACCTCGTCGACATGATGCGCGCGCTACGGGCCACCGAGGCGCGGCTGCACGTGCGGGGCGAGGTGCCGTTCTACACGGGGCGTCGCATCAGTGCCGACGAGATCGCCGAGGTGCTCTCGTGAGCATCACCAACGGGCAGCTGGTGCGGGCCGCAGCATCCGCCCAGGCCGCAGCCGGGCTCCCCCACGTCACCGAGCCCGTCGCCTACGACGCGATTCTGCTCGCCAGCTTCGGCGGGCCGGAGGGGCAGGATGACGTCATCCCCTTCCTTCGCAACGTCACCCGCGGCCGCGGCATCCCCGATGAGCGCCTCGAGGAGGTCGCGCACCACTACCGCCACTTCGGCGGTGTCAGCCCGATCAACCAGCAGAACCGCGAGCTCAAGGCCGCGATCCAGGCGCGCCTCGCCGAGCGCGGCATCGACCTGCCGGTGATCTGGGGCAACCGCAACTGGGACCCGTATATGGCCGACGCTTTTCGCGAAGCGCACGAACGCGGATTCACCAAGCTCATCGCCGTCGGCACGAGCGCCTACAGCTCGTTCTCGTCGTGCAGGCAGTACCGCGAGGACTACGCGATCGCCCTCGAGGCGACCGGGCTCGAGGGCGAGCTGCAGATCGACAAGGTGCGCCAGTTCTTCGACCACCCCGGCTTCGTGCAGCCCTTCACTGACAGCCTGCGTGACGCGCTGACCGCGTTCGAGGGCAAGAACGCCCGCGTGCTGTTCTCCACCCACTCGATCCCCACCACGGATGCTGAGCGCAGCGGCCCCGACGGCCACGCCTACGAGCAGCAGCACCTCGCGGTCGCGGCGCGCATCATGGCCGACCTCGGCTCGACTGTGCCGTGGCAGCTCGTCTACCAGTCGCGCAGCGGCCCACCCACGCAGCCGTGGCTCGAGCCGGACGTCAACGACGTCATCGCCGGTCTGCCGGCCGAGGGTGTCGAGGCGGTCGCCGTCGTGCCGCTCGGATTCGTCAGCGACCACATGGAGGTGCTCTGGGACCTCGATACCGAGGCCAAGGAATCCGCAGAAGAAGCCGGCCTCGCCTACATCCGCACCGCGACGCCGGGCACCCACCCCGCCTATGTTGACGCCCTCATCGACCTCGTGCTCGAGCGCCGAGATGGCGTTCACGTTGCAGAGCGGCCCGCCGTGACCGACCTCGGCCCATGGTTCGACACCTGCCGCCCCGGCTGCTGCGAGAACGTTCGCGCCGGCTTCAAGCCCGCCCTCTGTGGAGTAGCCCCGTGATCATCGGAACCAGAGGCAGCGCCCTCGCCCTCGCCCAGACACACACCATCGTGCGTTCCATCGCCGCGAAGACCGGTGAGGAGCCCGAGGTCATCACGGTCTCCACCGAAGGCGACCGCTCGACCGAGTCGCTCGCGAGCCTCGGCGGCACCGGCGTCTTCGCCAGCGCCCTGCGCGAAGCGCTGCTCGCCGGCGAGTGCGACGTTGTCGTGCACTCCTTGAAAGACCTTCCGACCGCGCCGCACCCCGGCCTGGTGATCGGCGCGGTTCCCAAGAGAGCGGAGGCCCGCGACGCTTTCTGCGCCCGCGACGGCCTCACCCTCGACACCCTGCCAGCGGGGGCGAGAGTGGGCACCGGCTCACCACGGCGCGTAGCCCAGCTGCTATCGCGGCGCCCCGACCTCGAGGTGGTCGACATTCGTGGCAACGTGGATACGCGTCTCGGTTTCGTCGCGAGCGGCGAGCTCGACGCGGTGGTGCTTGCCGCCGCCGGGCTCGACCGCCTTGGCCGCTCTGACTCCGTCACCGAGCTGTTCGACCTCACCGCGTGGCCGACGGCTGCAGGGCAGGGCGCGCTCGCGATTGAGGTACGGCAGGGCTCAGAGAAGCTGGTTTCGGCGCTCAACCACGCGTCATCCCGGGTTCTCGTCGATGCGGAGCGGCAGACTCTCGCCCTGCTTGAGGCGGGCTGCTCAGCCCCTGTCGGCGTGCACGCCCTCGCCGAAGACGGCATGCTCTTTCTCGACGCCCGGGTCTACGCGGCCGACGGCTCGTCGTACCTCACGAGCTCGCACGCGCTCTACCTCGGCGATGCAGCGAACCCGGCCATCGAGCTGGCCGAGCGAGTGTCGACCGAGCTGTTCGAGCTCGGCGCCGCAGAGCTGATGGGGGCACAGGCATGATCGAGCGTCCACGTCGTCTGCGATCGACCCCGGCCCTGCGCCGTCTCACCGCTGAGACCCGACTGCACCCGGCAGAGCTGATTCTGCCGATGTTCGTGCGTGAGGGCACGCCAGAGGCGCTGCCGATCGGCTCGATGCCCGGTGTTGTGCAGCACTCGCTCGACAGCTTCAAGAGAGCGCTGAACGAGGCCGCCTCGCTCGGCATCGGTGGCGTCATGCTATTCGGCGTGCCCGAATCGAAGGATGCGAACGGATCGGGCGCCACCGACCCGAACGGAATTCTCAACGTCGCCACCCGGGCCGCCATCGCCGAGGTCGGCGACGCCCTCGTCGTGCAGACGGATCTCTGCCTCGACGAGTTCACCGACCACGGTCACTGCGGCGTCCTCGCCGCCGACGGCTCGGTCGACAACGACGCTTCGCTCGAGCGCTACCGCGACATGGCCATCGCGCAGGCAGAAGCGGGGTCGCACCTGCTCGGTCTCAGCGGCATGATGGACGGCCAGGTCGCCGCCGTGCGCGATGCCCTCGACGGCGCCGGCTTCACGAACACGCCCCTGCTCGGCTACGCCGCGAAGTACGCCTCGGCCTTCTACGGCCCCTTCCGCGAGGCGGTGCAGAGCTCGCTCGTTGGAGACCGCCGCACGTACCAGCTCGACCCGGCCAACCGCCGCGAGGGATCGCGCGAGATCGACCTCGACGTGCTCGAGGGCGCCGACGTCGTCATGGTCAAGCCAGCGATGAGCTACCTCGACGTGCTGGCGGATGCCGCCGAGCGCAGCCCCGTTCCCGTGTGGGCCTATCAGGTCAGCGGTGAGTACGCGATGATCGAGGCCGCCGCGGCGAACGGTTGGATCGACCGCAGGCGGGCCATCGAAGAGTCGGTGGTGAGCATCCGCCGTGCCGGTGCCGACGCCGTGCTCACCTACTTCGCTGCCGAGCTGGCGGGGTGGCTGCGATGAGCAACGCCACGTGGTTCGACCGCGCGCGAGCGGTCATCCCCGGTGGGGTCAACTCGCCCGTGCGCGCCTTTGGTTCTGTCGGCGGCACCCCGCGCTTCTTCACCAGTGCGACCGGTCCATACGTGACGGATGTCGAGGGCCGCGACTACGTCGACCTCGTCTGCTCCTGGGGCCCCGCCATTCTCGGCCACGCCCACCCCGAGGTCATCGACGCCGTGCAGCAGGCCGCCGCGCGCGGGCTCGGCTTCGGAGCCTCGACCCCCGGTGAGACGGAGCTTGCCGAGCTGGTGATCGCCCGGCTCGCGCCGCAGATCGAACGGCTGCGTCTCGTCTCGACGGGCACAGAGGCGACCATGACCGCGATTCGCCTTGCCCGCGGCGCGACCGGCCGCGACCTGCTGGTGAAGTTCGCCGGCCACTATCACGGGCACTCCGACGGTCTGCTGGCCGAGGCGGGATCCGGCCTGGCCACCCTCGCTATTCCCGGCTCTGCGGGCGTGCCAGCCGCAATCGCGGCGCAGACTGTCGTGCTGCCGTATAACTCGCTCGAGGCGGTGCTGCAGCTCTTCGCTGAGCGCGGGCACGAGATTGCGGCCATCATCGTCGAGGCGGCGCCGGCCAATATGGGTGTCGTAACGCCATCCGATGGTTTCAATGCTGCCCTCGTCGAGATCGCCCACGCGCACGGCGCGCTGGTCATCAGCGACGAGGTGCTCACCGGCTTCCGGGCGAGTGCGACCGGCTGGGCCGGCATCGACCCGGTGCCCTATGCGGCCGATATCACCACCTTCGGCAAGGTAATCGGCGGTGGCCTTCCGCTCGCGGCCATCGGCGGCAGCGCAGCCATTATGGAGCTGCTCGCGCCGCTCGGACCGGTTTACCAGGCCGGAACTCTCAGCGGAAACCCGGTGGCCGTTGCCGCAGGCCTCGCCACCCTGCGGGCTGCGGATGACGCCGTTTACGACCGCCTGACCACCGTCGCCGACTCCCTCGCCAGCGCGGTCTCTGCGGCGTTCAGCGCCGAGGGGGTCGCCCACACGGTGCAGCGCGCCGGCACGCTGTTCTCCTTCGCATTTAGCTCCAGCGCTCCGACGAACTATGAGCAGGTGAAGCAGCAGGACGCCCACCGCTACCCGCCCTTCTTCCACGCCATGCTCGACGCCGGCGTCTCGCTGCCGCCGTCGGTCTTCGAGGCGTGGTTCGTCTCTGCGGCGCACGACGACGGCGCAATCACTCGCGTGCTCGAGGCGCTGCCCGCCGCAGCTAAGGCCGCCGCCAGCGCGTGACCGGCGTGCGGGTGCTCGTGCCCCGCGCGGGTCTGTGGGGCAGCCGCGCGGCCGCCCTGCTGCGCGAACGGGGAGCGACCCCGGTGATCGTGCCGCTCATCGCCTACGAGCCGGGGGAGCCGATGCCAGAGGGGCTCGCTCGTGGCGACTACGACTGGCTCGTCGTCACCAGCGCCCGCACGGTCGGCGCGCTGGGGGTCGTTGCCGCCAGCACCCGCATCATCGCCGTCGGCGAGGCGACCGCGACGGCGCTGCGCGAGGCTGGCCTGCCCGTGCACTTCGTGCCGCGCGAGCGCTCAGCGGCAGGCATCGCACGCGAGTGGCCCGGCAGCGCGGATGAGGCACAGGTGCTTCTGCCGCAGTCCGATCTCGCAGACCCCGGCCTCGCATCCGCCCTCACTAAAAGGGGTCTCGCGGTGCGTGCGGTCATTGCCTACCGAACCGTTGCCGTCGAAGTGCCGCCCGAGGGTCGCACGCCGGTGGACTGGATTCTCGTGACGTCGGGCTCCGTCGCTCGGCAGGTCGCCGCGCAGCTCGCGCCCCTGCCGCCCGGCACCCGCGTCGCGTGCATTGGCGAGCGCACGGCTGCTGAAGCCCGAGCCGCCGGCCTCCCCGTCGACGCGATAGCCGCACAGACCACGCTCGAGGGCCTCGTCGACGCGCTGCCTTAAATGGCGGATGCCCGCACACGGGGTGGTGTGCGGGCATCCGTCGAGGTGATTCCTAGCGGGTGAGCGCTCCACCGGCGCGCTTGCGCGACACGGCGTCGAACGCGGCGGCGAGGATCAGCACGCCACCGGTCACGAGGAAGTTGATGCCAGCCGGAAGGCCGAGCAGGCCGAGGCCGTTGGCGATAACCGCGATGACGAGCGCGCCGATGGCGGCGTGCGTCAGGCGACCACGGCCACCGAAGAGGCTCACGCCACCGACGACTGCAGCAGCAACACCGCTCAGCACGATCTGGCTTCCGGTCGCGGCGGTGACGACACCGATGCGGCTGGCGTCGAAGATGCCACTCACCACGGCGAGCGTCGAGCAGATGATGAAGGCGGTGATGCGAATGCTCGCCACCTTGATGCCCGCACGACGCGCAGCCTCGGGGTTGCCGCCCACCGCGTAGAGGTGGCGGCCGAAGCGCGTGCGATCGAGGATGAACGTGCCAGCCCAGAGAATAGCGATCGCGATGGGAACCACGATCGGCACACCCTCGATGGCGTTGGTCTCGATGGCCACACCGTTGAGCGAGCCACGGCTCGGCGCGCGGTTGAGGCTGAGCAGGGCGACGAACAGCACGCCAGCGATCGAGATGGCACCGAGACGTGCCCACATGAGCGCGAGCGGGCGGTTGGCCACCCCGGCGCGGGTGCGACGGGCGCGGTCCCACAGCGCGATGGCGATGGCGAGCACGAGCGCGATCACGAGGAAGGTCCAGCCGAGCCAGATCGGCATGTTCTTGTTCATGATTGCCGAGATCTCGGGGGTCTCGTTGCCGATGCGGTATGCGCCGCCGCTGCCGATGATGATGAGCTGCAGTCCCTGGAAGCCGAGGAACAGACCCAGTGTCACGACGAACGACGGGATTCCCACCTTGGCCACGAACACACCGATAAACGATCCGATGGCGAATCCGGTGATCAGAGCGATGATCAGCGAGGCGATCCAGTGCACGTCGAAGTTGTGCACGAGCACGATGAAGATGCTCGCGCCAACACCAGAGGTGACACCGGCAGAGAGGTCGATTTCACCGAGCAGGATGACGAACACGAGCGCCATGGCCAGCATCATCAGCGTCGCGGCCTGCGTGAGCAGGTTGGCGAAGTTGAGCGGCGTCAGAAAGTTCGCGTCGAGGAAGCTGAAGAGGATGACGAGAACGAGGAATCCACCGATGGCCGGAAGGGCTCCCATTTCACCCTGACGCACTCCACGGAAGTACGCGGAGATCTGGTCGCTGATGCTTCCCTCGTGGCCAGACCCGATGGTGGGCGGCGGCGTGGCAGGCGTGGAGGTCATACGTTCTGTCCCTTGTAGGTCTTGCTGCCGGTGATGTAACCGACAACGTCATCGCTGTTCGTGTCTGCGGTCGCGATCGAGGCGACCATGGTGCCGAGGTAGAGCACGCTGATGTAGTCAGCCACCTTGAAGACGTCGACAAGGTTGTGGCTGATGATGATGACCGCGACGCCGGAGTCGGCGAGGCGGCGAACGAGGTTGAGCACCTGCTCGGTCTGGGCGACGCCCAGAGCGGCTGTCGGCTCGTCGAGGATGACGACCTTGGCGTTCTTGAGAACCGAGCGAGCGATGGCGACCGTCTGGCGCTGTCCGCCCGAGAGGGACGACACCTTCTGGCGCACCGACTTCACGGTACGAACCGAGAGGCCCTGCAGGGTCTCGGAGGCCTGGCGCTCCATGGTTCCCTCGTCCAAGGTGCCGAAGCGGGTGTCCTCTCGACCGAGGAACATGTTCTGAACGATGTCGAGGTTCTCTGCGAGGGCGAGGTCCTGGTACACCACCTCGATACCGAGGGCGGATGCCTCGCGCGGCGTGTGAAGGGTGACCTCCTCGCCGTTGAACTTGACGCTGCCGCCGTCGTAGGGCTGCACGCCCGCGAGGCCCTTGACGAGCGTCGACTTTCCGGCTCCGTTGTCGCCGACAAGCGCGGTGACCTTTCCGGCGAAGGCCTTGAGGTCAACTCCCTTGAGAACGTCCACGGGACCGAAGCTCTTGACGATCCCCGTCAACTCGATGACTGGCACAACCATGCCGGAATCCTTCCACTGCGCCGTGACAGCAATGTCACGGACTCTAAGTGTGCCACTTGGGCACTGTTTCATTACGAGAAAGAAGGGCCCTGCGCCGGCCGGTGGTGCGCCGACGCAGGGCCCTCTACTTGCTAGGTGTTACTCGACGCCGTACTCAGCGCACGCGGCCGCAACGGCCTCGGTGCAGATGTCAGCAGCGGAGGCGTCGCCAGCGGCGACGACGTCCTTGACGAGGTCGGCCGTGGTGTTGATCGGCGCGATTGCGACGAACGGAACACCCTGGTACTCCTTGTCGATCGAGGGGGTCTCGCCCTTGAGGATCTGGATGGCGAGCTTGGCGCCGGCCTCAGCCTCGAGGGTGAAGGGCTTGTAGACCGTAGCGAACTGCTTGCCCAGGAGGACGTTCTGCAGACCGGCGATCGACGCGTCCTGGCCAGAGACCGCAGCGGTCTTGCCGTTCTTGTCGAGAACCGCGATCACAGCGGCAGCGTTGGTGTCGTTAGCGGCCCAAACGCCGTCAACGTTGCCACCGAGCGAGGTGTAAGCCTGCTCGAAAGCGGTACCAGCGGTTGCGCCGTCCCAGGTTCCAGGGGTCTCGAACGCGGGCTTGATGCCAGCGGCCTCCATTGCGGAGAGAGCACCCTCCTTGAACATTGCGGCGTTGCCATCCTTCTCGTCTCCTCCGACGTAGACGACCGACGCGGTGGCCGGGTCCTTGCCAGCTGCGACGAGACCGTCAACGACGGCCTGGCCCTCGAGCTCGCCAACCTTCACGTTGTCGAACGACACGTAGTAGTCAGCACCCTCGAACGGACGGTCGTAAGCGATGACCGGGATGTTGCTCTCCTTGGCATCGGCGGCAACCTGAACGGCTGCACCCTCGAAGTCAACGAGGATCATGACGCCACAGCCCTTGGCGAGCTGCTGCTCTGCGATGGTCGCGTACTTGGCGGTGTCACCCTGAGCGTTCTGGATGTCGGCCTCGAAGCCAGCGGCCTCGAATGCGGCGGCGAGAGCCGGACGGTCTCCGCCTTCCCAGCGCGGCGACGACGCCGTGTCGGGCAGGATGATGCAGGCGCGAGCCGCGCTGCTGTCGCCGTCTTCGGCGGCGGGGGTGCTACAACCAGCCAGCAGCATTGCTGACGCCGTTGCGATAACGGCGACTGAGATAACGGAAGACTTCTTCACGTCACTCCCTTCATTGGTGTGTGAGGCGGAACTCCTCTTGGTACCACCGTCGGCTTTGATCGGTGGCAGATGAATTCTGCATGAGTTCAATAGTTGAAGATACGCATCCGGCCCGATTTTTGGTAACAGTTCGATAACTGATCGATATCCCGACTGGCGATTTCCGGCAGAAGTCTGAGAGCGACGTGGCGAAACCCTCCAAAATTGGCGGTATTCCGGCGTATTTCCGCGTTCGTGAGCATCGCGGATCCGAAAGTGTCTGTAACGTGCTGGCGTTGCTGAAAGAGTGCTGACTCCTCCACCTTTTGAAGCCGAAATGGGCGTGTCGAGGTCTGTGGATGCATGCCTAGCGTGGCCGCGTCATCCGACGTAGTATTGGAGGCTGCCCTCGGGCAGCATTTGGAAACTCAACAGCGCGCGACAACGACCCGTTATGTGTTGATAGTGCTCTGCGCACATTCGACGTAGCGAACCTGGGGATGATCGGTTTCGACATTGCCTGCAAAACTGCGAGAAGCGGGTCGAGGATGCAGGGTTATCTCGTTAACGCAGCCTGCAAACAATAAGTGCCAATTACAAGCGCACTGACCTCGCTCTTGCTGCCTAGCAGCTAGCGATTTAAAGGTCCGTCAGCCCGGGAATGCTCTCTACTCGGTGCCTGGCGTTATCTAGAGAGATTGCTCCACAGCTACGCCTTAGGGCTGTGGGGGACTTGCACTAGGGCTGGGCTCGTCCGTTTAGGTGCTTGTGGCAAATTCGGGAGCCGAGCAGAACGTCTTCACAAGCTACGCCCGTAGAAGGCGCAGAATTACAGCAGTGGACCGGGGTTCAATTCCCCGCATCTCCACCAGAGGTCGTTGTCGCGCGTTGTTTGAGCCAGGTTAGGACACCCTAAGCTGGTGGCATGAAGCGTGCCTCCACTGCCTACCTGCTCACCTGTGCCGTTCTCGGCGTTGCCGGCGGGCTGCTGCTTCTGCCGGCTAACTGGCTGTCGACGGCGCTGTTCATCACGGTGCCCTTCGCGTCGGTCGCCCTCGCGGGTCTGTGGCTGCTGCCCGCCGTCGTCGCGCTGCGCCTGCTGCAGCGCCCGTTCGCTGGCCTGCTGACCGCCCTCATCTCCGGTCTCGTGCTCGTGCCCTTCTCCGGTTCGGGCTTCGGCTCTGTTGCCACCAACCTCTGGTGGGCGTTCTTCGCCGAGGTGGCCTTCATCGTCGTCATCTACCGCTTCTGGACCGTCTGGCAGCACTTCGCTGGCGCGGTGCTCGTCGGTGTTGCCTACCCGTTTCTTGCCGCGGCCAGCTTCGACCTCTTCTCGATGACCCTGCCGGCGCAGATCGGATTCCTCGCGCTCACCCTGGTCAGCTGCGTCGCCGCGACCGCGCTCGGCCTTGCGATCGCCGCGGCCCTCAAGCGCGCCGGAGTCGGTGCTGCTGCGCGGCGACGGGCTCCTGTAGCGGCCTAGTCGACCGTCACAAAGTCGATGAGCTGCTCCACCTTGCCGAGCAGCTCGGGTTCGAGGTCGGCGTAGGTGGTTACCCGGCCGAGAATGCGCTGCCAGGCCGCGGCGATATCCGTCTGATCCGCGTGCGGCCAACCGAGAGCCTCGCAGACGCCGTGCTTCCACTCGACGGTGCGCGGCACGACGGGCCACGCCGCTATGCCGAGGCGGGCCGGCTTCACGGCCTGCCAGACATCAACGAACGGATGCCCAACCACGGTGACAAACGCGCCATACGGCCCTGCCGCAACGGCATCCGCGACGCGGCTCTCCTTCGACCTCGCGACGAGGTGATCGACGAGCACCCCCACTCGGCGATCTCGGCTGGGAGCGAAGTCGCGCAGCACCGCCTCGAGGTTGTCGACGCCCTCGAGGTATTCGACGACGACGCCCTCGCCGCGCAGGTCGGTGCCCCAAACCTTCTCGACGAGCTCTGCGTCGTGGCGACCCTCGACAAAGATGCGGCTGGCGCGGGCGACGCGGGCCCGCTGCTCGGTCGGGGCGATGGAGCCGGAGGCGGTGCGCAGCAGTCCGGTCTGCTTCGTGCGCGGCGCACGCAGCGCCACGGCCACCCCGTCGACGAGGTAGCCAGGCCCGAGCGGGAACATGCGGCGTGCGCCGCGGCGGTCCTCTAGCTCGAGCAGGCGCCCCTCGATGCGGGTCACCGCACCGACGAAGTCGCTCGCGACCTCCTCGACGACGAGCCCGGTGGTTGCCTCGACGACGCTCAGCTCGACCTTGGGGGCCTTCTTTGAGAATCCGGCCAGAACATCATTGCCGTAGCGGTCGTCGAAGGTCACCGAACGAGGCTAGCCCGGCCATCAGGCAAAGTAGCGCAGCCACACGTAGGCCCACGCCATGAGCGCGCTGCCGATAGTCACGACAATGCCGTACTTGGTGAACTGCCAGAAGCTGACCGGATGCCCGGACTTCGCCGCGATGCCAATCGCCACCACGTTGGCGCTGGCCGCCACCGCCGTGCCGTTGCCCCCGAAGTCTGCCCCGAGCGCGAAGGCCCACCACAGCGCCTGTCCGGTGCCAGCGTCGGGCATCTGCCCGACGAGCCCCTCAACAATCGGGGCCATTGTCGCCACGTAGGGGATGTTGTCGAAGAAAGCGCCGAGCACCGCAGACCCGAAGAGCAGCACGGTGGCCGCGGCGAACGGCTCGTCGCCGAAGACGTCGATCATCCAGGTGCCGATCGTCTCGATAACACCGGTGCTGACGAGGGCCGCCACCATGACGAAGAGTCCCATGAAGAAGACGAGGGTCTTCCACTCGACCTCGCGCAGGGTGGTGTTCACGTCGGCCTTGGTGACGAGCAGCATGACGCCTGCGCCGACGAGGGCGACGATCGACGGCTCGATGTGCAACACGGAGTGCAGGGCGAAGGCCACGATCACGCCGGCGAGCACGATGAGGCAGCGCACCAGCAGGGCGGGGTCAGAGATCGCCTTGCGCTCGTTCATGGCCATGACAGCAGCCACGTGCTCCGGGTAGAACTCGAAGGACCGACGAAAGAGAAAGCGGGTAGACAGCACGAACACGGCGAAGACGACAACGACGATGGGCGCCATGTGCACAAGAAAGTCGTTGAAGCTCAGCTCTGCGCGGCTGCCGATGATGATGTTGGGCGGGTCGCCGATGAGCGTTGCTGCACCGCCGATGTTCGCGGCGAGCACCTCGGCGATGATGTACGGCTGCGGCGGAATGCGCAACCGACTGCAGACGACGATGGTGACCGGCACGACGAGCATGATGGTCGTGACGTTGTCGAGAAACGGCGAGGCGATGGCGGTGATGAGCATGAACATCACCATGAGCCGGTAGGGCTTTCCGCCCGATTTCTTTGCGGCCCAGATGCCGAGGTACTCGAAGGCTCCGGTCTGTTTGATCACACCAACGATGACCATCATGCCGAACAGCAAGAAGATGACGTTCCAGTCGATTCCCGCATGCTCGGTGTAAAACACCGCGGCACCGGGGATCAGCCCGAGCACGGCCAGCAGGCCGGAGGCGACGAGCACGACCTTGACCTTGCCAACCTTCTCTGTGGCGATGAAGAAGTACGCGACGACGAAGATTGAGAGGGCGATGACTCCGGGCATGGCGTCCCTACTCGTCGATGCCGGCGACGGCGAGGGTCGTCAGCAGCACAGCGAGAGTGATGGCCCCGACGAGGCCGCCGTGCTCATCGACGACGGCGACGATCGGCGTGTGCGCGTTCGCCATGAGGGCGGCGATCTCGAGCAGGTTGGCGTCGTCGCGCACCGTCACCGGCTTGGCCGGGCGCAGCGGAAGGCACTCGCCAACCGTCACCTGGCGCAGCTCGACCCAGAAGCTGTCGGCGTAGTCCTCGTCGATGGTGCGGGCGAGCGCTGGCTCGGCGAGGTACGCGGCTGGCACCGCTAGGCGCATGACCTGGCTGCCGGGAAGTACCGTCATCGGTCGGATGCGGTCATCGACGACGATAAGCCCGGGAAGCCTGCCGAGTGCCAAAATCTGCACCGCTTTGGCGACGGAGTCGCGCACGGTGATCGTCGGAACATTCACGGCGATATCACGTGCTTGCATGGTCTCTTCTCTCGAATGGGTTCTCAGCAGGGTCATGGCGACCCATCGGCGATCTCGCCGAGTCGGCGCTCCAGCTCGGCGAGCCGGTCGGGCACGCTCCTGCTGTGCAGCAGGTCGGCGATGTGGTCGGCCTCGTCGTTGTCGAGGGTGATTGTGGTCAGCGGCTCGTCAGTGGCACCGTCGTCGTAGACGACGAAGTGGCGCTGCCCATCGCGCTCCACGATGAGGCGCACGTGGTGGCCATCGCGAGTGCGGCCGTCGTGCAGAACGCCCATTCCGGGCACGGAGCTCGTGGTCACATCCATGGGCCTGCCTTTCTGTTTTTCGACTGCTTCCAGCCTCGGCGAGCGGCGGATTTCGCGATATCGGCGCTGGCACCCATCTCTCAGGGTGCTTCTGCAGGGGTGCAGGCGAGAATGGGTGTCAGGCCCGATAGACAGGTGACAGGGCGTAGCTGAAGCTGGGGGGATGCGCGTGCGGAACGAGGTCAGAAACCGCCAGCGGCGACCGATCAACGCGCTGTTTCGGCGGTTGTTCATCATCAACGGACTGCTCTTCACCGCGGGCACGCTGCTGCTCGCGATCTCACCGGTGACGATCTCGGCGCCCGCGCTGCTCACGGAAATCCCAGTGCTCATCGTCGGGCTCGCGCTGATTCTGGCCGCCAACGCGATCCTCGTGCGCGCAAGCCTGTCGCCGCTCGACCCCCTGACCGACGTCATGCAGCGCGTCGACCTTCTGCAGCCCGGAGATCGGATCACCGAGAAGGGCAACGGCGACCTCGCCTACCTGATCACCAGCTTCAACGACATGCTCAAGCGCCTCGAAACGGAACGCAGCACAACCGCCGGCCACGCGCTCGCCGCGCAGGAGGCGGAGCGTGCGCGCATCGCCCGCGAGCTGCACGATGAGATCGGGCAGAGCCTCACGGTCGCGCTGCTGGCCCTCAAGCGGGTTGTCGACCGCGTGCCCGCCGAGCTCAGCGAAGATGCCCACATCGCCCAAGACGCCGTGCGCACGAGCCTCGACGAGGTGCGCGTCGTGGCGCAGCGGCTGCGCCCCGGGGTGCTCGCCGACCTCGGCCTTGAGAGCGCCCTCAACGCGCTCGCTGCAGAGTTCTCGCGCTCGAGTGGGGTGCGCCTCAGCCTGCGGGTCGATGACGACCTGCCAGAGCTCGAGCCCGACACCGAGCTCGTCGTCTACCGTGTGGCTCAGGAGGCTCTGACGAATGTCGCGCGGCACTCTGGTGCGACCTGGGCAGAACTCGCGCTCTCGGCAACGGCCGACGGGGTTGCCCTGCGCATCAGCGATGACGGCCGCGGCGGCGATATCGAAGAGGGCACCGGCATTCGTGGCATGCGCGAGCGCGCCGTGCTCGTGGGGGCGCGGCTGGCCGTCGACACGCCCGCGACGGGCGGCACCGACGTGCTGTTGACTGTTCCGGTGGGGGAGTGACCGTGGCTGAGCCGACCCGAATCTTGCTCGCCGACGATCACGCCCTTGTGCGGCGTGGACTGCGGCTGATCCTCGACGCGGAGCCCGATCTGCGGGTCGTCGCAGAGGCAGCGGATGGCGTGGAGGCCATCGCGATGGCCGAGGGAGTCGACCTCGCCATCCTCGACATTGCGATGCCGCAGCTCACCGGGCTGCAGGCGGCGCGCGAGATCTCGCGGCAGCATCCGTCGGTTCGCATTTTGATTCTGTCGATGTATGACAACGAGCAGTACTTCTTCGAGGCGCTCAAGTCTGGGGCGTCTGGCTACGTTCTCAAGTCGGTGGCCGACCGCGACCTCATCGAGGCTTGCCGTGCGGCCATGCGCGGCGAGCCCTTTCTCTACCCCGGAGCGATCACGGCGCTCATTCGCGACTACCTTGAGCGCGACCGCGTCGGCGACCGCATGCCAGAGAGCATTCTCACGCCGCGCGAGGAGCAGATAACCAAGCTCATCGCCGAGGGCAACTCGGCAAAGGACATCGCAGAGGCCCTCGTCATCAGCGTGAAGACGGTCGACCGGCACCGCGCCAATATTCTGCAGAAGCTCGGCATGCGCGACCGGCTCGAGCTCACCCGGTTCGCTATTCGCACCGGGCTGGTTGAGCCCTAGCTCGCGACGCCCGCGAGGCTGCCGGTGACTTTCTCGACCGCGCCGTTCTCGTCGATTAGCGCGATGCGGCAGACGATCTCGCGGTCGCCACCGCCCCAACTCTGCTCGGTCGGGTACAGCGCGGCGAACTGGTACTTGGACTCTGCGGCGGGGATTTCGACGAAGTGCTCGAACTCCTGCCGGCATTGCAGGTCGACCAGCTGCGTCACCGCGAGGTCGCCCGGGTAGTCGCCGTCATCCATGCTGATAACGGCATACACCTCGGAGTCGTGCGGCTCGCTGCACTCGACCACGGGCACAGTGCTCACGTCACCCGTCTCAGACGCGTCGTTGAGGCAGTCACCGACCGCGAGGTCAAAGACGGTCGACTCGCCCGGGCCGACGGCATCACTCACCACGCCGCAGCCGCTGAGCGCCAGCACCAGAGTGCTGACGATCAGCGCCCGTCTCATTTTTCGCCTGTGATGAAGCCGAGCAGCGCGTCGTGCACGTGGCCGTTGCTGGCGAAGGCATTGCCTTCCCACGGTCCGTCTACGCCGGTGAGGCTCGTGAAACGGCCGCCGGCCTCCTGCACGATCGGCATGAGCGCGGCGATGTCGTAGGGCTTCATGTCCCACTCACCAGCGGCCTCGATGTGACCCTCCGCCACGAGCATGTAGGCCCAGGCATCGCCAATGGCCTGCGCGCGCCACAGATTGCGCTGAATCTCGATGAGGTCGTCGAGGTGGCCGGCGGCATCCCATCCCTTGATGTTGTTGTAGCTCATCGACGCGTCAGCGAGGTCGCTGATGCCACTGACCTGCAGCTTCACGGGATCCTTGCCGTGCGCCATGCCGAAGGCGCCGTGACCGGCCGCCGCCCACCAGCGCTTGCCCAGCGCGGGGGAGCTGACGACGCCGACCACGGGCACGCCGTCGATCGCCAGAGCAATGAGCGTCGCCCAGATCGGCACGCCGCGCAGAAAGTTGGCGGTGCCGTCAATCGGGTCAATGATCCACTGGCGGCTGCCAGAGCCCTGGGTTCCGTACTCCTCGCCGAGAATCGAGTCGTTCGGCCGCGCCGCTTCGATACCGGCACGGATGCTGCGCTCCACAGCCTGGTCGGCATCCGTCACCGGAGTTCGGTCGGGCTTCGTGGTCACCACCAGGTCAAGCGAGCTGAAGCGGTCGAGCGAGATGAGGTCTGCCTCGCCCGCGAGCTTCAGCGCGAGGGCGAGGTCATCGCTGAGGGAGTACTCGGTCACTCTTCGGAGCCTTCGAGGGAGTCGGTCACCTTGACGAGCTGGCCGCTCTCGTCGTACTTGGAGATCGTGCACACGACCTCCTTGTCGCCGAGCGCCCAGGTCTCTTCGGTGGGCATGAGAGCCGAGTAGTCGAGCAGTGACTCCTCGTATGAGATGCCGACGAAGTCCTCCCAGGCGTCGATGCAGATCTCGTCTGCGGCATCGCTAACCTCGGTGACTCCGGGGAAGCTGTCGCTGTCGATGTCCTCGACGGCATAGACCTCGGCGTCGTGCTCCTTGTCGCAGTCCACGATCGGCACGCTGCTGATGTCGGTGGCCGTGCCGTAGTCGTCCATGCAGTCACCGACCTCGAGCGAGAAGACGTCGCCCTCGCCGTTGAGCAGGGTGGTGATCGCGGAACAACCGCTGAGAGTAAGCGAGGCGACCACGAGGGCGGCGATGGTGAGGGTCTTGGTGGTAGACGACAAGGTCATGATGCTCCGATTCAGAGGGGGGGGGGGATTCGGGTTGGTCGTGACAAGGGTAGTGGTGAACTTATGACCCGAGAGTCGTGATTAGGCGCTGAAAGCTTTCAAGGCGTTGCGCGCCCTGGGCACCAAGCTGCCCCTCTTCGACGCCCTCGATAATCGCGCAGTCGGGGGCATCCGGCAGATGCGTGCAACCGCGCGGGCATTGCGTCGCCAGAGCGGCCAGATCGGTGAAGCTGCGCAGAATGTTGGATGGGTCGATGTGCCCAAGGCCGAAGGATCGCACCCCGGGCGTGTCGACGATCCAGCCGGTGCCAATGCGCAGGCTAACCGTGCTCGACGACGTGTGACGGCCGCGGCCGGTGACATCGTTGACGCGGCCGACGGCACGGTTGGCGTCGGGTACGAGCGCGTTGACGAGAGTGGACTTGCCCACCCCGGAGTGCCCAACGGCGACCGTCGTGTGGCCCTGCAACCGCTCGGTGATGTGCTCGACCGGAAAGTCGTCGCTGCGGCTCTCGATGACCTCGAGGTCGAGGCCCGCGAAGCTGCTGAGAAACTCCGCTGGGTCTTGCAGATCGGTCTTGGTGATGCAGAGAATCGGGCGGATTCCGGCGTCGAAGGCGGCCACGAGGTAACGGTCGACGAGGCGGGTTCGAGGCTCGGGGTTGGCCGCGGCGACGACGATGAGCATCTGGTCGGCGTTGGCGACGATGATGCGTTCGACGGCATCCGTGTCGTCCGCGCTGCGGCGCAGCAGGGTGCTGCGCTCCTGCACGCGAATGATGCGCGAGAGGCTGCCCTCCGACCCGCTGAGGTCGCCGACGAGGTCGACCCAGTCGCCGGTGACCACGGAGTATTTGCCGAGGTCGCGCGATTTCGTGGCGATGAGCTGGCGCTCTTCTGCCGTGTTCTCGTCGACCCAGACGCCGTAGCGGCCGCGGTCGACGCTGAACACTCGGCCGGCGACGGCGTTCTTGTACTCGGGCCGCGTCTTCGTGCGGGGCTTGTTGGCCTTCGGATTCGGACGCTGCCTGATCGAGTCCTCGGTGTACTCGTCGTACGCCTCAGCCTCGTCGGGCGGCAGCCAGCTCACGCCAGCAGCTCCGTCCACAGCTCGACGAACTGGGGGAGGGTCTTCGCGGTCGTCGCTACATCGTCGACGAGCACCCCGGGCACCCGCAGCCCGATAACGGCGCCCGCGGTCGCCATGCGGTGGTCGGCGTATGCCTTCCACGGTCCGCCAGACAGGGCAGCTGGTCGGATGACGAGGCCGTCGTCCGTCTCAGTCACGTCGCCACCGAGCCCGTTGATCTCCGCCACCAGGGCCGCGAGGCGGTTCGTCTCGTGACCGCGCAGGTGGGCGATGCCGGTGAGCACGGTCTCGCTGTCGGCCAGCGCCGCGATCGCCGCGATGGTGGGGGCGAGCTCGCTCGCGTTGTCGAGGGTGATGCCGTGGATCTCACCGGTGCCGGTGACCGTCAGGGCGCCATTGGTGAGCGTGGCGGTGCCGCCCATGTCAGTGAGGATGCCGATGAGCTCCGCGCCCACTTGCGTCGTCTCCGCGGGCCAGCCCGTGATCGTGACGGAGCCGCCCGCGACGAGCGCCGCCCCGAGAAACGGTGCTGCGTTGGACAGGTCGGGCTCGATGTCGACCTCAATGCCAGCGATCGGGGTGTGAGGAACGACCCAGACCCCGGGCTCCGGCTTCTCGACGGTGACGCCGCGGGCCGCGAGGCAGGCGATCGTCATGTCAATGTGGGCGAGCGACGGCACCGTTGATCCGACGTGGCGCAGGGTAAGGCCCTGCTCGAACCGTGGTGCCGCAAGCAGGAGGCCAGAGACGAACTGGCTGCTGGCGGAGGCGTCGATCTCGATGGTTCCACCGGCGATCTGGCCGGTACCGAAGAGGGAGAAGGGCAGGGTGCCGCGGCCGTCATCCGTCACGTCCACACCGAGGGCACGAAGGGAGTCGATGGTGGTGCGCATCGGGCGCGTGCGAGCGTGTGCGTCGCCGTCGAAGCCGACCGGGCCGAGGGCGAGGGCGGCGACGGGCGGAAGGAACCGCATGACCGTGCCTGCGAGTCCGCAGTCGATGGAGGCGCTGCCCACGAGCTCGCCCGGGGTGATCAGCAGGTCGGGGCCGTAGGCGCCTTCTCCTGCGACCTCCTCGATGCTGACCCCGAGAGAACGCAGTGCCTCGATCATCAGAGCGGTATCGCGGGAGTGCAGGGGAGCGCGCAACAGCGACGGACCATCGGCGAGAGCGCTAAGCACCAGCTCGCGGTTCGTCAGGCTCTTCGACCCGGGCAGCTGCAGGGTCGCCGACAGCGGGCCGGTGGCGGTCGGGGCCAGCCACGGCCCGGGGTCCGTTAGTTCGGTGCCCTGGTTGTCGCCATAGGGGTCGAAGTCGGGCTTGGAATACTCGAATACCTGCATCGGTTACCACAGTATCGGCTGCCAACGGCCGCGACTGGAGATTGCTGTGACAGCACTGCTCGAAGCCCCCGTGAGTGCCAGCGACGTACACTCGTTGCTGATGACTACGGATGAGGCAGAGACCCCGAAGGCGGGTGCGGCTACCCGCGCGCTCTTCGAGGAGCAGGCGCTGCAGTACATGGACCAGCTCTATGCCGCCGCGATGCGCATGACGAGAAACCCGGCGGATGCCGCCGACCTCGTGCAAGAGACCTACGTCAAGGCATACCAGGCCTTCGGCCAGTTCCAGCAGGGCACGAACCTCAAGGCCTGGCTGTACCGAATCCAGACCAATACCTTCATCAACATCTACCGCAAGAACCAGCGCAATCCATACCAGGGCACCATCGATGACCTCGAGGACTGGCAGCTGGGCGGCGCAGAGTCGATGACGCAGTCGACCTCCACGCGTTCCGCAGAGGCAGAGGCTATCGACCACCTGCCCGACAACGCCGTCAAAGAGGCGTTGCAGGCCGTGCCAGAAGACTTCCGCATGGCCGTGTACTACGCCGATGTCGAGGGCTTCTCGTACCAAGAGATCGCCGACATCATGAAAACCCCCGTAGGAACGGTCATGAGCCGCCTACACCGCGGCCGACGGATGCTGCGGGATCTTCTTGCTGACTACGCACGCGACCGCGGGATCGCCGTGCCCACCTCCACCGGGAGCAAAAAATGACCGACTGCGGCTGCGACAAGGCGAAAGCCGAGCTTGAAGAGTTTCTGCACCGCGAGCTCAGCGACAAGGATGCCGCTGACGTTGCAGAGCACATGGCTAACTGCGAGGACTGCTCCCACGAGCACCTCGTGGGCCTCACCCTGACCCAGAAGGTGCGCCAAGCCTGCCAGGAGCAGGCGCCGAGCGACCTGCGTGACCGGGTGCTCAACGCACTGAGTTGATCAACGCACTCAGCTAACGAAAAAGGCCCCGCCGAAGCGGGGCCTTTTTCGTAGGGGTTAGACGCTCAACGCCTTCGCAATAAGGTCGACCTGCTCCTGCGAGCTGCGCTTGTTCGATCCCGTTGCCGGCGAAGCCGATGAGGGGCGCGAGGCGACCTTCAGCGTGCGACCCTCGAGCTGCTTGGCGAGCTCGAGGCACATGAACGGCCAAGCGCCCTGGTTCTCTGGCTCATCCTGCGTCCAGACGAGGTCGGCGTTGGGGTACTCGCGAAGCACGGTGTTGATCTCGGCGACGGGCAGCGGGTAGAACTGCTCCATGCGCACGACCGCGACGTCGTTCGACTCGCGCTTCTCGACCTCGGTAATGATGTCGTAGTAGATCTTGCCGCTCGTGAGCACGACGCGCTTGACGGCGCCCTTGTCGGTGACCCGAGAGTCGTCGATGACCGGCTCGAAGGTGCCGCTCGTGAAGTCAGCAACCTCGCTGGTCGCGCCGCGCAAACGCAGCATGGCCTTCGGCGTGAAGACGATGAGCGGGCGACGCGGGCGGGCATAGGCCTGACGGCGCAGCAGGTGGAAGTACGAGGCCGGCGTCGACGGGCGTGCGACGGTCATGTTGTCTTCGGCACAGAGTTGCAGGTAGCGCTCGATGCGGGCAGACGAGTGGTCAGGACCCTGGCCCTCGTAGCCATGCGGCAGCAGCAGGACGACGCCGGAGTGCTGTCCCCACTTCTGCTCTGCGCTCGAGATGAACTCGTCGACGACCGTCTGGGCGCCGTTCGCGAAGTCGCCGAACTGGGCCTCCCAGAGCACGAGCGCCTCGGTGCTCTCGACGGAGTAGCCGTACTCGAAGCCCATCGCGGCGTACTCGCTGAGCAGCGAGTCGTAGATCCAGAGCTTGCCCTGGTTCTCGCTGAGGTTGGCGAGCGGCAGCCACTCCTGGCCGTTCTGGCGGTCGTGCAGCACCGCGTGACGCTGCACGAAGGTGCCGCGGCGGGTGTCCTGGCCGACCATGCGCACCTGGGTGCCGTCGGCAAGAAGCGAGCCGAGGGCGAGCAGCTCTCCGAAGCCCCAGTCAATGCCGCCGCTGCGGCTCATCTCGACGCGCTTCTTTAGCAGCGCCTGCAGCTTCGGGTGCACGGTGAAGCCGCTCGGCGGGTTGTCGTGGGCGTCGCCGATGAGCTGGATGACCGACTCGGCCACAGCGGTCGGCCGCGGCTCCTGGGCGGGCTCGCTCTCACCGTTGTCGGTGGCGGCGATGCTGTTGCCGGCATCCTCGCTGATGATCACCGGAATCGATGAGGTCTGCGCCGCGTGGGTCTCAGCGAAGGCCTGCTCGAGGCGGGATTGGAAGTCCGCGTGAGCGCCCTCGTACTCCTCCTCTGTGATGTCGCCGCGGCCGACGAGGGCCTCGGTGTACAGCGTGCGAACGCTGCGCTTGGCCTCGATGAGGTTGTACATCAGCGGCTGGGTCATCGAGGGGTCGTCGCCCTCGTTGTGGCCACGGCGGCGGTAGCAGACGAGGTCGATGACGACATCCCGCTTGAACTGCTGGCGGTAGTCGAAGGCGAGCTCAGCAACGCGCACGACGGCCTCGGGGTCATCGCCGTTCACGTGGAAGATCGGCGCCTGGATGGTCTTGGCGACATCCGTCGAGTACTGCGACGTGCGTCCCTCGCCGGGAGGCGTTGTGAAGCCGACCTGGTTGTTGATGACGACGTGCACGGTGCCGCCGGTGCGGTACGCACGCAGCTGCGACATCTGCAGAATCTCGACGACGATGCCCTGACCGGCCATGGCCGCGTCACCGTGCACCATCACCGGCAGAACCTTGAACGAGCCGACCGGATGACGATCCTGCTTCGCGCGAACGATGCCTTCGAGCACCCCGTCGACAGCCTCGAGGTGCGAGGGGTTCGCGGCGAGGTACACGGGAATCGTCGAGCCGTCGGCTGCGGTGAAGGTGCCCTTCGTGCCGAGGTGGTACTTGACGTCGCCAGAGCCCTGCACGGTCTTCGGGTCTTGGGTGCCCTCGAACTCGCGGAAGATCTGTCCGTAGGTCTTGCCAGCGATGTTGGTGAGAACGTTGAGGCGGCCACGGTGGGCCATGCCGATGGCGGCCTCTTCGAGGCCCTCCTCGGCGGCGCGCTGCAGCACGGCGTCGAGCGCGACGATCGTCGACTCTCCGCCCTCGAGGCTGAAGCGCTTCTGGCCGACGTACTTGGTCTGCAGGAAGGTCTCGAAGGCCTCGCCCTCGTTGAGCTTGCCGAGAATGCGCATCTGCTCGTCGTGGGTGGGCTTGGTGTACGGCTTCTCGACGTGGTCCTGGATCCACTTGCGCTGCACCGGGTCCTGAATGTGCATGTACTCGATGCCGATGGTGCGGCAGTACGAGTCGCGCAGCACACCGAGAATCTCGCGCAGCAGGGCGCTGCGCTTGCCAGCGAAACCGCCGACGACGAACTCGCGATCGAGATCCCAGAAGGTCAGGCCGTGGCTCGAAATGTCGAGGTCGGGGTGCGAGCGCTGGCGGTACTCCAGCGGGTCGACGTCTGCCATGAGGTGCCCGCGCACGCGGAAGGCGTTGATGAGCTCCTGCACGCGCGAGGTCTTGCTGACGCTGTCGGCGAGGTCGACGCTGATGTCGGCGGCCCAGTGGATCGGGTCGTAGGGAATACGCAGCGCTGCGAAGATCTCCTCGTAGAAGCCGCTCTGGCCGATGAGACGCTCGTGGATCTTCTTGAGGAACTCACCGGAGCCCGCACCCTGGATGACGCGGTGGTCGTAAGTGCTGGTCAGCGTGATCGTCTTGCCGATGCCAAGCTCGGCGAGCGTCTTGGGCGAGGCGCCCTGAAACTCGGCCGGGTACTCGAGCGCACCCGCGCCGACGATGGTGCCTGCTCCACGCATGAGGCGGGGCACGGAGTGCTCTGTGCCGATGCCGCCGGGGTTGGTGAGCGAGATGGTGTTGCCGGCGTAGTCCGCGCCGGTGAGCTTGTTGGCGCGACCGCGGGCCACCACATCCTCGTAGGCGACAAGGAACTCGGCGAAGGTCATCGTCTCGCAGCGCTTGATGCCCGGCACGACGAGCGAGCGGGTTCCGTCGGGCTTAGGGATGTCGATGGCGATGCCGAGGTTGATGTGCGCCGGGGTGACGACGGAGGGCTTGCCCTCTGGCTCGTCGTAGAAGACGTTCTGGCTCGGGAACTCCTTGAGCGTCTGCACGATCGCCCAGGCGATGAGGTGCGTGAACGACACCTTGCCGCCGCGGGCGCGCTTGAGGTGGTTGTTGATGACGATGCGGTTGTCGATCATCAGCTTGGCGGGGATGGTGCGCACACTGGTGGCGGTCGGAACCGTCAGCGAGGCATCCATGTTGGCGGCGAGGGCCTTGGAGGCGCCCTTGAGGGCCGCGGTCTCGTCCTGGGGCTCGGTGGCCTCATCCTTGGGGGGAACCGGGGTTGTCGCGGTGGTCGGCGCCTCGGCGGGAATCGGCTGCGGCTTGGCCTGCACGGAGGTGGTGCGAGCGACCGGGATCGCGCCGGTGGTGGTCGTTGCGGCGGGAGTCTCTGTAACAACGGTGTCGGGCGTGATCACCGGCAGCACGGCTGTCGGCGTCGGGTCGGTGACGGGGGCCCGGTAGTTCTCGAGAATCGGCCACCACGAACGGTCAACCGACTCCTTGTCGACCTTGAACCGCTCGTACATCTCGTCTACGAGCCACTCGTTGGCTCCGAACTCGCCAGCGGCGCCGTCTTCTGGCACCAATCCGGTCACTTGGCTCGACACAGCCGACCGCCCACTTTCCGTATCACTAGTTCGTAAGGGGGCACGACGATCGCCGTCGCACCGCGTACAAGCGTATCCGTAATGTCTGGGAGCCGTGTGCCCAGAGAGGGGGTGAGCTAGCGTTAAATCCATGAAGTTCTACGAGACGGCGCCCACCCACGACCTCACCTATTCCGATGTCTTTCTGGTGCCAAGCCACTCGGAGGTCTCGAGCCGTCTCGCTGTCGATCTCGCCCCCGGTGACGGCACCGGCGCCTCGCTGCCGATCGTCTCGGCGAACATGAACTCCGTCACCGGCCCACGGCTCGCGGCGACCCTTGCCCGGCGCGGAGCACTCGGTGTGCTGCCGCAAGATATGCCCCTGCAAGACTTGGATGCCGCCATTCGCTGGGTGAAGAGCCAGCCGGTCGCCTATGACAGCCCGCTAACCCTGCGCGCGTCGGATTCCGTGGCCGCCGCGCTGCGCCAGCTGCCAGCTCTCGAGGGACACGGCATCGTCATCGTCGACGAGGCCGATCGCTACCTCGGCACCATCGCGGGCCAGCGCCTCGCCGGTGCCATGCCAGAGGCACCCCTCGCCGATCTGCTCGGAGGCTCCCTCGCCTCACTGGATGCCGATGACATCGACGGCCCCCGCGCGGCCTTCGACCTCATGGTCGCCGCCAACCTCGAGTTCGCCCCGGTGCTGCACCACGGCGCCGTCATCGGCACCCTGAGCCGCAAGAGCGCCCTTCGATCGACCCTGTACACGCCCGCGCTGGATGCCTCCGGTCGCCTTCGCGTTGCGGCCGCCGTCGGCATCAACGGCGACGTCGCCGCCAAGGCGCGGGCGCTCGCCGCAGCCGGGGTCGACGTGATCGTCATCGACACCGCGCACGGCCACCAAGCGGGCATGGCGCGTGCGATCAAGGAGGTCGCTTCGTTGAACCTCGGCCTGCCGATTGTCGCGGGCAACGTCGTCACCGCCGCGGCGGTCAAGGATCTCGTGGCCGCCGGTGCTGACGTGATCAAGGTGGGTGTCGGGCCCGGGGCTATGTGCACGACCCGCATGATGACGGCGGTGGGGCGTCCGCAGTTCTCCGCGGTGCTCGAGACCGCCGCCGCGGCGACCGAGCTCGGCGCACACGTGTGGGCCGATGGTGGGGTGCGGTACCCGCGTGACGTGGCGTTGGCGCTCGCCGCTGGGGCGGCATCCGTCATGATCGGCTCGTGGTTCGCTGGCACGACGGAGGCTCCGGGGGAGCTGCGCACGGATGCCGCCGGCAAGCTCTACAAAGAGAGCTGGGGCATGGCTTCGACCAAGGCCGTCACCGAGCGCTTCGGCCGGCTGGATGCCTACGAGCTGGCTCGCAAGACGCTCTTCGCCGAGGGCATCTCGTCGTCGAAGATCTACCTCGACCCGCTGCGCCCCTCGGTCGAAGACCTGCTCGACATGATCACGGCCGGGCTTCGCAGCTCGTTCACGTATGCGGGAGCGACGAACCTTGCTGAGTTTGCCGATCGCGCTCTCGTGGGTATTCAGAGTGCTGCGGGATATGAAGAGGGAAAAGCGCTGCCAGTATCATGGTGAGTTGTATATAGCGATCAATTGAGTATGCTTTCGGTATGCACGAGCCGACCTTCCTCATCCTCACCTCGCTCGCCGAGGGCCGTAAGCACGGCTACGCGCTGATCAGCGACGCGGCCGAGCTCTCTGACGGGCGCGTTGCCCTTAAGGTGGGCACGCTCTACGCCGCCCTCGATCGCCTGGCCCGCGAGGGACTCATCGCCGCCGCGGGCGAGGAGATCAACGATGGCCGGCTGCGGCGCTACTACGAGCTGACGGGGGAGGGGCAGCAGCAGCTGGCCGACGAGGCCGCTCGCATGGCCGAGCTCTCTAAGCGGGCGACAGCGCGACTACGGGCGATCCGCCCGATCGCCCCGCGCGTGGTGTCCGCATGATCGGGGCGCGCATCGCCCTCGCGCTGCACCCCGCTGCGTGGCGTGCCACCCACGAGCTCGAAGTCATGTCGACTCTGCTCGACCTCGCAGATGACAATGCGGGGCGCATCCCGTCGGCCGAGATTGCGCTGCTGGCGTGGCAGGGCGCGGTGATGCGTGCTCGCGGGTCCGTCGCGTTTTGTGGCGGCATCCTCGCCCTGGCGCTCATGCTGTGGGCGCAGTCGCGCGCCTTCTACGGATTCGTCACCGAGCCCTACTGGAACGCGGTGCTCACCTCGAGCGCCGGCGGCTTTCTCATCGTGCTGCCGATCGCCGGCACGCTCGCCGCGTGGAGCACCGCGACCGCACGCTCCGCCCGGGAGCGCCTGCGCCGAGTGGCGCCGATTCTGCTGGCCACCCTCGCCGCCTACGTCGTCACCGTCATCGTGGTGATTTCAGCGAGCGGATGGCCGGCGAGCACGATTCTGAACCCCGCCATCCCTGCGGTCGTCGTCGCATTCGCGGCCACCGCCGTGGGCGTCGGGGTTATCGCCGGCGCCGTGCTGCCGCGCGTCTGGGCGAGTGCAGCGGCGCTCCTGCTGCTCGGCACCTGGTACCTGGGTGCTTGGACGAACTACGACATCGCGCTGCGCAACCTCACCGGCACGAACATCTTGCTGTTCCCGGCGGGCCTCGACCGCGATGTGCCGCCGCAGGCTCTCGTATCGGTGCTGCTGACGGCCCTTGGTGTTGTCGCCGTGGCGGCGATCGTGACGGCCATCGCCAGCAGGCGAGGGCGGATCGTGACAGTGCTGTTCGCCATGGTTGCGGCCGCGGCAGTCTTTGTCGCCTCGGTCGCCAGTCCGACACTGAGCGAGGCGATGAACGTGCCCCGCGATACCACGCAACTCGTCTGCGCCGGCTCGCAGCCGTCGGTCTGCCTGTGGCCAGAGCAAGACGCGAGTCAGCGGCCGCTCATCGCCGACGCGGCGTCGACGGCCGCAGCGCTCGGGGTTCCGGTGCCGGCGGTTCTCTCATCGGGGTCGACCGAGGGCAGCCTCGGCTCACTGACCAGTGCTGATGCCGATGGCATCCTCAACTCCGCGGCTGCCGCCCTCGTGCAGCCGTGGCGGGATGACGCCGGAGAGCCCGACGATGTGCTCGCCGTCACCTACGGGCTCGCCCTGCTCTTCGGTGCGGACTCGGTCGCCGTGCTGCCGGGGATCAGCGTTGTCTCGCCCACGACCTATATCGAGCACCGTCTCACCCCCGACGAGGTGCAGGACCGCCTCGGAGTGCACGACATCGCTGAGGCGCGACAAATCGTCGAGAAATGGCTGGCCGGCAAACTGACGGGATTGCGCACACCCTGATCGCTCAGCCTCGGCTGGATATACTCGCTAAATAATGGACGACCCTCCTAGTTTGAGCGCCCTGTGACCTACGAGCTCATCATGCTGCTCGTCGGCCTGCTTCTCACCGTTGGCACGGGATTCTTCGTCGCCAGCGAGTTCTCGCTCGTGAACCTCGACCGCACCGACCTCGAGGCTCGTCGCGACAAGGGCGAGAAGCGCCTCGGCATGACCATCAATGCCCTGAAGCGCACGTCGACGCACCTCTCGAGCGCCCAGCTCGGCATCACCCTGACCACGCTGCTCACCGGTTTCACCATCGAGCCAGCGCTCAGCCACTTTCTCGAGCCGGTGCTCACCGGCGCGGGCCTGCCCGAAGCCGCCGTCGCTCCAATCGGCACGGTCATCGGCGTGACGATCGCCACCCTGCTGAGCATGATCATCGGCGAGCTGGTGCCGAAGAACTTTGCTCTCGCGCTGCCGCTGCAGACCGCGAAGCTCGTCATTCCCTTCCAGGTGCTGTTCACTACGGTGTTCCGCCCGGCGGTCGCGCTGCTCAACAACACGGCGAACGGCATTCTGCGCATGATCGGCATTGAGCCGAAAGAAGAGCTCAGCGGAGCCCGCACCGCAGAAGAGCTCAGCTCACTCGTGCGCCGCAGCGCCATGGAGGGCGCCATGGAGCGGGACACCGCCACCCTGCTCGCCCGCACCCTCACCTTCAGCGACCTCACCGCGCAAGACGTCATGACGCCCCGCCCCCGGGTCGCCTCCGTCAACAGAAGCGACACCGCACAGGATGTCGTCGAGCTCGCCCGCAAAACCGGCTTCAGCCGCTTTCCGGTCGTCGACGACGGCATCGACGACGTCATCGGGGTCGTGCACGTCAAGCAGGCCGTGGCGGTGCCGCGCGAGAAGCGGGCCGAGGTTCCGGCATCCGCTCTGCAGTCTGAGGCGTTGCGCGTGCCAGAGACCATGCGACTCGACATGCTGCTGGCCGAGCTGCGCGGTCGTGGCGGCTACCAGATGGCTGTTGTCGTCGACGAGTACGGCGGAACCGCCGGCGTCGCCTCGCTCGAAGACCTGGTCGAAGAGCTCGTCGGCGAGGTCAGCGACGAGCACGACCGCAGCAAGCCCGACGTGGTGCGCTCGCGCGACTGGCTGACTTTTCCGGGAATCCTTCGGCCCGACGAGCTGCGCGAGCGCAGCGGAGTGCTGGTGCCAGAGGAGGGTCCGTACGAGACCGTCGCCGGCTGGCTGATGAGCGAGCTGGGGCGCCTTCCCGTGGTTGGCGACACCGTCCAGGTGGAGTCTGGCGTGTTCCGCATCGAGCGCCTTGACGGCCGTCGCATCGACCGTGTGCGTTACACCCCGACGGCGGAGGTGACCGAATGAGTGACTGGGCCGGAATCGCCTGGCTGTTCGTGCTGCTCGCCGTCAACGCCTTCTTCGTCGCGGCAGAGTTCGCGATCATCTCTGCCCGCCGTTCCCAGATCGAGCCGAAGGCCGAGGCCGGGTCACGCTCCGCGCGCACGGCGCTGTGGGCGATGGAGAACGCGACCCTCATGCTGGCGACCAGTCAGCTCGGAATCACCATCGCATCCCTGCTGATTCTCAATGTGTCAGAGCCGGCGATCCACCACCTGCTCGAGGGCCCACTGCACCTCACCGGGCTGCCAGAGGAGGGCGTCGGCCCTGTCTCGTTCGCGATCACGCTGATTCTCGTGTCGTTCTTGCACGTCGTGCTCGGCGAGATGGTGCCGAAGAACCTGTCGTTCTCTGTGCCGGACCGCGCGGTGCTGCTGCTCGCGCCGCCGCTGGTCTTCGTGTCGTGGATCTTCCGCCCGATCATCGTCGCCCTGAACGCGACGGCGAACGGCGTGCTGCGGCTGTTCCGCGTGCAGCCGAAGAGCGAGGCGAACAGCGTCTTCAACCTCGGCGAAGTGGCGAACATCGTCGCTCAGTCAAAGAGCGAAGGCATGCTGTTGGACTCGACGGGAACCCTCACCGCCGCGTTCGAATTCACCGAGAAGAAGGTGCGCGATGTCGCCATCCCTCTCAGCGGCCTTGTCACCCTTCCCGAGGATGCGACCCCCGCCGACGTCGAGAAATCGGTCGCCCAGCGCGGTTTCTCACGCTACGTTCTCGTGAACGACGCCGGAGAGCCGACCGGCTACCTGCACCTCAAAGACGTCATCGACCTCGACGACAGCGAGTACGACGAGCCGGTGCCGCCGAAGCGCATCCGCCAGCTCATCTCGATCTTCAGAGGCACCGACCTCGAGGATGCCCTCGCCACCATGCGCCGCTCGGGCACCCACGTCGCCCGCGCCTTTGACGAAAGCGGCGCCACCACCGGCGTGCTCTTTCTCGAGGACATCATCGAGGAGCTCGTCGGCGAGGTGCAGGACGCCACGCGGCGTATCTAGTCCGTCGCGGGTCGAGACCTTCTGGCACCCGACAAATGGGGCAAAACCCCCTAGTACGCATCGTCTACTCAGGAATAACCTGAGCCCCATGACGACCATCGTGCATGCCCTCACCCCCGTGGCGAAGAACGAGCAGCTCTCGACCCGGTCGGAGAACTCGATCTACGGCCCCGACACGACCTCGTGGCCGCCACCGAGCTTCACCTCGAGCGACCCGTACGCCACAACGGTGGGCCGCGCGATGCAGTGGGATGAAGACACTCTCGACGACCGCGGCGGCTTCATCATCCGGCGTGGAGCGGTGTACTTCGACGTTGCGCAGGCGTTTGCCCAGTACACAAGGGTGACCGGCCAGCCGGCGCCGGGCTCGTGGGCGATCACCCGGGCATCCCTGTCGTTCATGTACAACAGTCTCGGAATGGTGCACGAGCAGAACGGCGAGGTTGGTGCTCCTGCGCGCTATGGATCACAACTCAACCGTCTGTTTTACACGAGGACGCAGGTGCCCTTCGCGCCGACAAACGGCACGCCGATCGCCGTCGTGCCGCCCTTCGACCCGCGGGTCACCCGCACCCCGAAGACGATCGCGACGAGCGAGTACGACTACCTGCACGTGCAGCCGAAGCCGACAGCGTCGACGGGCAAGCCGCGCATCTCGGTGCCGTTGGCGTTCATCACCAAACCGGGTGGATACATCTTCAAAGCCGGCGGCGGCAGTCCCGTTGACGGCGACTACCGCATCGACCTCACCGGCAAGCTCGGCACCGTGCCGAAGTTCGGCATCGTGCTGGCGGGCTCACCGGCGGGCGAAACCACGGCGGACCCGAACACCGACGTCGTCGATTTCGGGGCGGCGGTCTACTACAACTTCTTCCTCAACGTGAAGATCGATTTCTAGCTCCACCGCGCTCTGAGGTACTGCTTCGGCCAGTAGTCGAGCTCGACCCCGAGCTCGTGGGCAGCACGCAACGCGAAGTGCGGGTCGCGCATCATCTCGCGGCCGAGCAGCACCGCCGATGCCTGACCCGAGGTGACGATGTCGCGGGCCTGCTGCGCGGTCGTGATGAGTCCGACGGCGGCGACGTCGACATCCGCGTTCTCGCTGACGTAGCTGGCGAGGTGCACCTGGTAGCCGGGGCCGGTGGGAATCGTCACGCCGGTGACGTTGCCGCCGCTCGAGATGTCGAAGAAGTCGGCGCCCGCCTCTGCGGCCCAGCCGGCGACGATGGCGGTCTGCGCTTCGTCCCAGCCGCCCTCGGCGTAGTCAGTCGCGCTGAAGCGTACGAGCACGGGCACGTCGTCAGAGATGGATCGCAGCGCGGCGACGATGCGCAGCAGCAGGCGGGCACGGTTCTCGAGCGAGCCGCCGTACTCGTCCTCGCGATGGTTGCTGAGCGGCGACAGAAACTGGTGCACGAGGTATCCGTGCGCGGCGTGCACCTCGAGCACGTCGAATCCGGCGGCGAGGGCGCGACGGCCGGCCGCCTCGAAGTCGGCGACGACCTTGTCGATGCCGGCGGCATCCAGTGCAATTGGCGCCTCGTAGCCGGTGAACGGCAGGGCGGATGCCGACACGGTCTGCCAGCCACCCTCACTGATCGGCATGCTGCCTTTGCCCGCGATGCCCCACTCGGGGTAGACGGAGGCCTTGCGCCCCGCGTGCGCGAGCTGGATTCCCGCTGCGGCCCCCTGCGAGTGCAGAAAATCGACGACGCGCGCCCAGGCGACCTGCTGCTCGTCGTTCCAGATGCCCGTGTCGTGGGGCGAGATGCGGCCCTCGGGCGAGACGCCCGTCGCCTCAGCGATGACGAGCCCGGCGCCGCCGGCCGCCATGGCGCCGAGGTGCACGAGGTGCCAGTCGCCGACGACGCCATCCCGAGCGGAGAGGGTG
>Ga0247814_10000433_pt1 | contig 33621 bp, 32 predicted proteins | sample UWRJL179409R1_FD_179947 | JGI IMG/M metagenome (GOLD analysis project Ga0247814, IMG submission 179947) | Plant litter microbial communities from Arlington Agricultural Research Station in Wisconsin, United States - UWRJ-L179-409R-1 | ecosystem: Environmental > Terrestrial > Plant litter >... | reverse complement strand
CTTTTCGATAGCCATCGATCCCCTCAAGGTAGGCCGCAACGGCAGTGCGTTTGAATTGTGCGGAGTACTTGCTCATGAAAAACCCTCAAAGGCTGGACTAGGCGTCCAACTTTTTGGGGGCAGTTCAAGCCGCGCTCCCACGAACACAACAAAAAACGCCGACACAGCTGCCAGTGTCGGCGTTGGGTAGTTCAGGTTTGCCGCGTCAATCGCGAATCGCGAATCGGCCGTAGGAGCGACTTTAGTCGCGAGAGCGTCCAATGCCTCCCGGCTAAAGCCGGTCCTACGGCCTCGCTCCCACGAACACAACAAAAAACGCCGACACTGCTGCCAGTGTCGGCGTTGGGTGTTCCAGGGTTGCAGCGTCAATCGCGAATCGCGAATCGGCCGTAGGAACGACTTTAGTCGCGAGAGCGTCCAATGCCTCCCGGCTAAAGCCAGTCCTACAAGCCGCGCTCCCACGAACACAACAAAAAACGCCGACACTGCTGCCAGTGTCGGCGTTGGGTGTTTCAGGGTTGCAGCGTCAATCGCGAATCGCGAATCGGCCGTAGGAGCGACTTTAGTCGCGAGAGCGTCAATGCCCTCCCGGCTAAAGCCGGTCCTACAAGCCATGCGCCTACGAAATCAGAACGCAGGCAGTACCGCGCCGTCGTACTTCTTGTTGATGAAGTCTTTGACTTTCTGGCTGGTCAGGGCCTTGGACAGCTTCTCGATAGCATCGGTGTGAGCGTTATCGGAGCGGGTCACCAGGTAGTTGACGTACGGTGAGTCAGCGCCTTCGATGATCAGCGCGTCTTTACGCGGGCTCAGTTTGGCTTCGAGCGCGTAGTTGGTGTTGATCAGCGCCAGATCAACCTGATCCAGCGCGCGCGGCAGAACAGCAGACTCCAGCTCGCGGAACTTGAGTTTTTTCGGGTTGGTGGCGATGTCTTTCGGAGTCGACAGTGCGTTGGTTGGATCTTTCAGCGTGATAAGACCGCCTTTCTGCAACAGCAACAGAGCGCGACCGGCGTTGCTGCCTTCGTTAGGGATGGCAATGGTTGCGCCTTCCGGCAGCTCAGCCAAGGACTTCCACTTCTTGGAGTAACCACCAAACGGTTCAACGTGCACGCCAACGCCGGTAACCAGGGTTGCGCCTTTACCTTTGTTGAAGCCTTCCAGGTACGGCTTGGTCTGGAAGTAGTTGGCGTCCAGACGTTTCTCGTTCAGCTGTACGTTTGGCTGTACGTAGTCGGTGAAGACCTTGATTTGCAGGTCTACGCCTTCTTTGGCCAGATCCGGCTTGATCAACTCAAGGATTTCCTGGTGAGGAATTGGCGTCGCGCCCACCACCAGCTTCTCGGCCGCTTGAGCCACGCTTACCGAAAATACGGCCGCCAGAGCGGTCAACAGCAATGTCTTTTTCATGCAATGTCCTTAAAGAAAATCGAGGTCGTTGTGTACGACAGCTCTTCAATGAGTTGCCCCCAGCGCGGATGGCATCGGGGGCGTGGAGCGGACATTACCGATATTTTTTATTCCAATACAATACTTTTTTAGCAAATGCTTATGCTTTTTTGTATGGACCGGAACAGCTGTAATCAAGCCAGATCAAACGTGGCCAGCAACCGCTTCAGTTCGCCAAGCTGTTCAGGTGCCAATTGCCGGGCGAGCTGTGCCAGTGGGTCGACGTTTTCCGGCAGGTTCAGATGCTCCGGCAGGATCTCGTCACCGCTACTGACCAGCAAGGCAAAGTGGATGACGTTTTCCAGCTCGCGGGTGTTGCCAGGCCAGCTGTGGGCTTCGAGCACGTGCTGCGCCGCGTCGCTGATCAGCGGTACTTCGAGGTTCAGGCGATTGCTATAGATGCCGAGAAAATATTCAGCCAGCGGCAGGATGTTGCCCGGCTGTTCGCGCAGCGAAGGCAATTCCAGATGCCCTTCACTCAAGTAATGAAATAGCCGCTCGTGGAATTTACCGGCGGCTACGGCCTTGGCCAGATCGATGCTGGTTGCCGCGACCAGGCGCACGTCCACCGGGCTGGGCTGCTGGGCGCCGACGCGGGTGACTTCGTGGTTTTCCAGGGCAGCGAGCAGTTTGGTCTGGATCGGCAGCGGCAGATCGCCGATTTCATCCAGATAAAGCGTGCCGCCGTTGGCCGAGCCGAACCAGCCGGCGCGGCTGCTGACCGAACCGCTGTGGGCGCCGGCGGCATAGCCGAACAGCTCGGCATCGGCGTAGGTCGGGCTGATCGCGCCGCAATTGACCGACACAAACAGGCCGGTGCGATCACTGCCGCGATGAATGTGACGCGCCAGCAATTCCTTGCCCGTGCCGGATTCGCCGCGGATCAGCACTGGCAGCGCACGCGGCGCCAGCTGTTCCATTTCCTCACGCAACTGTCGCGAACGTGGGTCAACGAAAACCAGCGCTTTGGCGCGAATGCTCAGCGGGCTTTTTTCGGCATCGGGGAAAGTCAGTAACGGCTGACCGAAGGGTTCTTTGAGACTCATGGCAAAACTCCCGCCCGAGCCTTGCAACGGCCCACGCGTTAAAAAATGAATATCCGGGCCATAGGGCCCGGCTGAGAAAATTGACGACACAGGGAACAGGAAAACGCGACGTTCATCGCGCCTGATGAGTTCATGCGCGGCGCAAAGCGTGATGTTCCATTCGGCTCTGCAAGCGATACAGATAAGCGAAGCCTTGTTCCCAACGGCGATGACCGGATTTGACGTTGATATGCCCTGCTTCACTGAGAATGCCGATATCCGCGCCCCAGTCCCGGGCCATTTCCATGGCCCGTTGCGTGCTGACCGCCGCGTCGTTATCGGAGGTGACGATCTGCGTCGGGAACGGCAGCAAGTCCTTGGGGATCGGCGCGAAATTACGCAGCGCCGGCGAGCAGTTGGGCCGCTCGACATCCGCTGGCGCAACCAGCAACGCGCCGTGCACCTGACGCAAGGATTCCAATGGCGCCAGGCGCGCCCAATGAGCAACAGTCACGCACCCCAGGCTGTGCGCAATCAAAATCACCGGCGTGCTGTCGGCGGCAATGCTGCGCTGCAATTCGCCAACCCAATCCTCGCGACGCGGCTTGAGCCAATCGGCCTGCTCGACGCGCGTACTGTTAGGCAGGCTGTTCTGCCAATGGGTTTGCCAATGATCATCGGGTGACCCTTGCCAGCCTGGCACGATCAGATAGCGAATCGACTCGTTGTGCATGGGGTCAGCCTCCTGCATGGGTGCGGTCATGAGGCCAAGTATAAGGAAGGGATATATATTCGTTAAGGAATAAGAAGCTATTTATTAAGCACTGAATAGAATATGCAGAACAAAAAAAGGGGTAGCTCCCTGCCTAAGGCGCTCCCCCTATGAAATCGTGGTGTCCGTGCCCGCGTGTTTTTGCGGGCACGGTTGAAGATAGACGTGTTGTGTTACAAAAAAGCGAACGTCTTCGCAGGAAATTGTAGGAACCAACTTGTTGGCGAGGCATTGAGTCTGAGTCATCAGGAACATCGTCTCGCGAATAAATTCGCTCCTACAGGGTTGGTTTATACGGTCGGTAACAGCGGCGCATTCCCTGGCTCGACAACAACCGGATCCGGCTGCTTCGGCAATTCCCGGGCAACATTCCACACCACAATCGCCGCCACCACATCGAAGATCGCCAGCACCACGAACAGCGGGCTGTAGCCGATCTTGGTCACCAGCACGCCGAACACCAGGGTGAACGCCGCTGCGCCGAGATAGCCGAACATGCCGCCCATGCCGGTCGCGGTCGCCACTTCGTTTTTGCCGAATGAGTCCGACGTGATCGAATACAGCGCGCCGGAAAGCGTCTGATGGGCAAAACCACCGACACACAGCAAGGCGATGGCGGTGTAAGGGCTGTCCACCAGGCCAATGCACGCCGGGCCGATCATGCAAGAGGCGCCGAACAGCAGCACCAGCTTGCGCGAAGTGAACAACGAGACTTTGCAGTACTTGTGAAAGAACGGGCTCAAGTAACCGCCCAGTACGCAGCCGATGTCTGCAGCAAGGAACGGCAGCCAGGCGAACATGGCGATTTCCTTGATGTTCATGTGCCGCTCGGTCATCAGATACAGCGGAATCCAGGCGTTGAACGTCTGCCAGGCAGGCTCGGACAGGATTCGCGCCGAAGCAATGGCGTAGAAATTGCGGCTGGTGATGATTTTCTTCCAGCTGCCTTTCTGGGTCGGCACATCCTTGAGGTGCGATTCCTGGCCGCTAAGAATGTAATCGCGCTCGGTGTCGCTCAACCGTTTTTGATCACGGGGATGTTTGTAGAGCAGCAACCACAGACCGCTCCACAGAATGCCCAGCGCGCCGACGATCAGAAACGCCAGCTCCCAGCCACTTTGCAGAATTGCCCAGACCACCAGCGGCGGTGCCAGCAGCGCGCCTACGGACGAACCGATGTTGAACCAGCCGATGGCCACCGAACGCTCTTTGGCCGGGAACCATTCGGTCGTGGCTTTGACGCCAGCCGGCAAGCCTGCGGCTTCGGTCAGGCCGAGCATGCCGCGAAAGATCGCCAGGCTCTGCCAACCCGTGGCGAACGCTGCCGCCGCGCAGGCGGCCGACCAGGCCACGGCGAAAATCGCGAAGCCTATCTTGGTGCCGATGGCATCAATGATGTAACCCGCCACCGGTTGCATCAGCGCGTAGCAAACCTGCCACGCCACGACGATATGCGAGTACTGCTCGGTGCTGATGCTCAACTCGCTCATCAGCGTCGGCGCTGCCACGGACAGCGTGTTGCGCGCGAGGTAATTGACGATCAGGCCGGCCGTGACCAACCCGACCATCCACCAGCGTATTCCTTTGATTTTCATCTCTTCACCCTGTTGTTTTTGGAGTGGTGGCGAGCGTCTCCCGGTGAAGACCGGGCGGCGGTTGTGTTCAGTTATGAGTGACCGATTGCAGCGCGCGAGTCGACCGCGCCGAAGGGGCGATGAAAGAGGCGCTGCAGGGAAAATCCCACCCGAGGGTGCAGAAAGAGACGTTCATGACGTTGTTACCATTTGTATTATTTTTATGGTGGACGAAAGTCGATTTCGCCTAGTCGTCGTACGACTGAGCCGATTTAAAGACACATCCTGTAACAATGTCAACTGGAGAAAGAGGGATACGACTATTGGCTATAGGGGTTTTGGAGTTTTGCGGAGGGAAAGGAATGAGCGGTGATGTTATACGACGACTAATGACTGAGCCGTCACGATGGTTTCCCACTTCCCTGTGGGAGAGGACTTGTCCTCGATGGCTGTCACTTCAGCACCGTATGTGGGTCAGGAAGATCAGGTCATCCGGGCTGGTTATCGAGGACAAGTCCTCTCCCACAAAAGCCCGTCTACCCGAGGCCCGGGAATTTCGAACACAAGATCCCGCACAGGCCCAGCACTAGCGCAAATCAAATGCATCCAGCACTGCCAGCTGATAACCCACGTCACCCACGCTATGGATCAGCTTGGGCAGGTAGCGCTCATCGATTTTCGAACGCAGGCGGTGGATAGCGACATCGATGGGGCGGGTGTCGCCCGCGAATATCTGGGCCGCGATAAGGCTGCGCGAAAGCACATCGCCCTGGCGACTGGCGAGCAGTTGCAGCAAGGCGAACTCGTTTTCACTCAGGGAAATCCGCTGCCCGCCCCGGCTGACGCGTTGCCGGGTCATGTCGATTTCAAGGTCGGCAATGCTGTAGCTCGCGGCATCGCCGGTCGGTCCGCGACGCAACAAGGTGCGCACGCGAACCAGCAACTCATCAAAGGTGAACGGCTTGAGCAGATAATCGTCGGCGCCCAGCTCCAGGCCGCGCAAGCGATCTTCGATGGCGTCGGCGGCGGTCAGGAACAACACCGGCGTGGTGCCGCGCTGACGTATCAGTTTCAGCAATTGCCAGCCATTGAGGCCCGGCAGCATCACGTCGAGGATGATCAGGTCGTAGGTTTGCTCTTCGACAAAGTGACGGCCGTCCAGGCCATTGAGCGCCACATCCAGGGTAAAACCCGATTTGGAGAAGCCTTCAGCCAGGTTGTTTGCCGTCTTGGCATCGTATTCCACTAACAGCAGCCGCATGACTCACCTCGTTGTCTGAGCCGTCAGCATAACGATTTGGCACGCATGACGTTGGCCGCCTTGCGTAATTTCACCACATCGAAGATTTCCACCCGGTCCGCATCGAGGCGCAGAATCTTGCGCGTGTGCAGATCCTGAAGCACTTCAAGCAGCGCCGGACGCGACAACGCCGCCGTGCGCATTGACTGAATATCGTCCAGTGCGATCAAGCGCCGGGCATGGCTCATGGGGCCGTACCCTTCGGACAACATCAGCAACCGCCACGCGACCCGCGCCTTGGCGGGCAGTAGCTTTATGCGTTCGGCGTGCACCAACGACAGACCCAGTTTCTGGCTCAGCAACTCGGCAAAAAATCGCCAGTACGCGGGGGTTTTTTCCAGGATCCCGATAAGCAACTCCTGGGGAATATGCAGGAAGATACTGTTGCCCTGGGAATACACATCATGGGCGCGCGGCAAGCCATCAAACAACGACACCTCGCCAAACCAGTAAGGCATGCGGATTTCTTCCAGGCGCGGGGCCAGGCGCTGATCGACGATGCTGCCCATGCGAAACCCACCTTCGAGCACAACGTAAAGGCCGCAAGGCGCGTCGTCTTTTTCGAAGAGTAATTTGCCCGGGGTTCGGCGACGCTGTCGTGAGGCGTCCAACAGGCTATCCTGCAGATCGGCGGGAAGATTGGCGAACCAATAATCGTTCATCAAGCGCGACCGCCATGCAGCTCCGTTTGACATGTTTTCGCTTGCTCCCTGTGATCACACAATAGTTTTTATGGCCGAAACCGTAGCAAACTCCGAGCGTCAGCCAAAGAGGAAAAATAATGAAAAACCTCGTCGATCATCTCAGCCAATACGCGTCCTACCATCGCGATTCCCGAAATATTGTCAGCCATTTCATCGGCATACCGCTGATTGTTCTGGCGGTCGCCATCCTGTTGTCGCGGCCAGGCTGGATGTTGGGCGGTTTTTGGCTATCGCCGGCAGCGCTGGTGAGTCTGGCGTCGGTGATTTTCTATCTGCGTCTGGATGGGCCGTTCGGCGTGTTGATGGCCGCCTTGCTGGGACTATGCGTCTGGACAGGCGCGCATCTGGCGCAGCAGTCGACTTTGATCTGGCTGAGCGCCGGCGTCGGGATGTTTCTGGTGGGCTGGATCATCCAGTTCATCGGCCATTATTACGAAGGCCGCAAACCGGCGTTCATCGATGACGTGACCGGCTTGATCATCGGCCCGCTGTTTGTCGTGGCCGAACTGGCGTTTCTGTTGGGACTGCGCAAGCCGTTGCAGCATGCCATCGAGGAAAGGGTTGGCGTGGTGCGCAAGCGGGACTTGAAGCCGATAGTTTGATGGAATCGAGAACCCGTGGGAGCGAGTTTGCTCGCGAATCGGCCGTAGGAGCGGCCGTAGGAGCGGCCGTAAGAGCGACCGTAGGAGCGACCGTAGGAGCGACCGTAGGAGCGACTTCAGTCGCGAGAGCGTCAATCACCCTGTCAATCACCCTGTCAATCACCCTCCCGGCTAAACCCGATCCTACAGCAGGCGTGGCGCTTATATATTCGCCACTTTCTGCCAGACCTTGGGCTTGAAGAACAGCGTTTCGCCCCGCGTCAGGCCAACCAGGCTGTCGTGATCCTTGACCACTTCGGCTTCGATCAGCTCGCTCTGGCCTTCCACTTTCAGTGTCACCCGCGTCGTGGCGCCCAGCGGTCGGATGTCGCGCACCAGTGCGGCGTGGTGGTCTTCCAGCTCATGGCGTGACAACGACACTTCGTGGGGCCGGAACAACACCTGATCTTCGCCCAGATGCAGGCGATTGGAGTCGCCCAGGAAGTGATAAACGAAATCGCTGGCCGGGTTCTCGTAGACTTCACCCGGCGAGCCGATCTGTTCGATCACGCCTTTGTTCATCACCACGATTCGGTCCGCCACTTCCATGGCTTCTTCCTGGTCGTGCGTCACGAAAACCGAGGTCAGGTTGATGTCTTCGTGCAGACGCGCCAGCCAGCGGCGCAGCTCTTTACGCACCTTGGCGTCCAGGGCGCCAAACGGCTCGTCGAGTAGCAAGACTTTGGGCTCGACCGCCAGCGCCCGCGCCAGGGCGATGCGCTGACGCTGCCCGCCCGACAACTGCTCCGGATAACGATCCGCCAGCCAGTCCAGTTGCACCATATTCAGCAACTCGTGAACCTTGACCGCGATCTGGGTTTCGTTGGGGCGTTGATTCTTGGGTTTCATGCGCAGGCCGAACGCGACGTTGTCGAACACCGTCATGTGCCGGAACAGCGCGTAATGCTGGAACACAAACCCGACGTTACGATCCCGCACGTCATGGCCGGAGACGTCTTCGCCGTGGAAAACGATGCTGCCCTGATCCGGAGTTTCCAGACCGGCAATGATGCGCAGCAAAGTGGTCTTGCCGCAGCCGGACGGGCCGAGCAACGCCACCAGCTCGCCACTCTGGATGTCCAGATTGATGCTGTTCAGGGCCTTGAAGGCGTTGAAATTCTTGCTGACATTACGGACTTCGATCGACATGAATTATTCCTCCGCCGCACTTTGGCGCAGACGGTTAATGCGCGCTTCGCTCCACTGCTTGAGCAGCAGGATGAACAGCGCCAGGATCAGCAACAGGCTCGCCACCGCAAAGGCTGCGACGTGGTTGTATTCGTTGTAGAGGATTTCGACGTGCAGCGGCAGGGTATTGGTGACGCCGCGAATGTGCCCGGAAACCACCGACACCGCCCCGAACTCACCCATGGCCCGCGCGGTACAGAGCACCACGCCGTAGATCAGGCCCCATTTGATGTTCGGCACGGTGACGTGCCAGAACATCTGCCAGCCGTTGGCGCCGAGCAACCGCGCGGCCTCCTCTTCCTGGGTGCCCTGCTCCTGCATCAGCGGGATCAGTTCACGAGCCACGAAAGGCACGGTGACGAAAATGGTTGCCAGCACAATACCGGGCAGCGCGAACACAATCTGGATGTCGTGATCCTGCAACCACGGCCCGAAAAGACCCTGAGCGCCAAACATCAACACATAGACCAGACCGGCGATGACCGGCGAGACCGAGAACGGCAGGTCGATCAGCGTCACCAGCATGCTTTTGCCACGGAACGAGTATTTGCTCACGCACCAGGCCGCGCTGACGCCGAACACCACGTTGAGCGGCACGGAAATCAATACGGCGATGACCGTCAGCTTCAGGGCCGACAAGGCATCCGGTTCGAGAATCGCGCTGAAGAACGCGCCCAGACCGTTTTTCAAACCCTGGGAAACCACGATGAACAGCGGCAAACCCAGGAACAGAATGAACACCAGCCAGCACAGGCCAATCAGGATACGCCGCGACACTGCGCTGCCACGACGGGCGGCGTTGGCGGAGGCGGCGGCTGAAACAGATGAATAGGACATGTTCTGCGCCTCCTCAGGATGGGGTTTCAATGCGCCGCTGCAGCAAGTTGATCAGCAGCAGCAGAATGAAGGAAACCACCAGCATCATCACGCCGATAGCCGTCGCGCCGGTGTAATCGTACTGATCGAGCTTGACCATGATCAGCAGCGGCAGGATCTCGGTTTTCATCGGCATGTTGCCGGCGATGAAAATCACCGAGCCGTACTCCCCGACGCCACGGGCAAACGCCAAAGCGAAACCGGTCAGCCAGGCGGGGAGCAATGCGGGAACAAGGATGTGACGAAACACCTGCAATGGACGCGCGCCCAGGCAAGCGGCGGCTTCTTCGACTTCCCGGGGGATGTCAGCCAGCACCGGTTGCACGGTACGCACCACGAACGGCAGCGTGACGAAGGTCAGCGCGAGGGTGATCCCCAGCGGCGTGTACGCAATCTTGAAACCCAGGTCTGCGGCGAATTGCCCGACAAGCCCGGTCGGCGTGTACAAAGCCGTCAAGGCGATACCGGCTACGGCGGTCGGCAAGGCGAACGGCAAATCAATCATCGCGTCGATGATCTTGCGACCGGGGAAGGTGTAACGCACCAATACCCAGGCCAGCAATACGCCGATCAGACCATTGATAACCGCCGCATAGAACGCAGTGCCAAAGCTCAGTTTGAGAGCCGCGAGCACGCGCGGCGCGGTGATGATTGCCCAGAATTGATCCCAGGTCAGCTGCGCGGCATGAATGAACATGGCGGCCAGCGGAATTAACACAATCAGACTGAGGTACACCAAGGTGTAACCCAGCGTCAGCCCGAAGCCGGGTATGACGGGGGAGGTACGTCGCGACATAAAAGTCCTTGGTTGATACACGGAACCCGCAATCGAATGCGGGTCCTTTGTTCAGCTAAAAAACGCTCGCTGACATAACGCGATCTACCGTAGGAGCGGCTTTAGCCGCGAGAGCGTCCTCCCGGCTAAAGCCAGTCCTACAGGTGTCTGAGCTACATCACTGCGCCTGGTAGATCTGGTCGAACACGCCGCCGTCATTAAAGAATTTCGGTTGCGCAGTTTTCCAGCCGCCGAAGTCTTTGTCGATAGTCAGCAGGTTCAGTTTCGGGAACTGCTTTTCATATTTGGCGGCGACTTCAGCGTTACGCGGACGGTAGAAGTTCTTCGCGGCGATTTCCTGGCCTTCCTTGCTGTACAGGTGCTTCAGGTATTCAGTGGCGATTTCGGTGTTGCCTTTCTTTTCGGCGTTCTTGTCGACAACAGCGACTGGCGGCTCAGCCAGAATCGACAGCGAAGGTACGACGATGTCGAACTTGTCCGCGCCGCCGTCTTCTTTCAGCGCCAGGAACGCTTCGTTTTCCCACGCCAGCAGCACATCGCCCTGACCGTTGTTGACGAACGTGATGGTCGAACCGCGAGCGCCGGTGTCCAGCACAGGGACGTGCTTAAACAGTTCTTTTACGTATTCGTTGGCTTTGGCTTCGCTGCCGCCGGTCTTCAGGCCGTAGCCATAGGCCGCGAGGAAATTCCAGCGCGCACCGCCAGAGGTTTTCGGGTTTGGCGTGATGACCGAAACGTCTTTCTTGATCAGATCACCCCAGTCCTTGATGCCTTTAGGGTTGCCCTTGCGTACCAGGAACACGATGGTCGAGGTGTACGGCGTGCTCGCATCCGGCAGGCGGGTCTGCCAGTTTTCCGGCAAGCCTTTGCCCAGTTTGGCGACTTCATCGATGTCACCGGCCAGCGCCAGGGTCACGACGTCAGCGCGCAGGCCATCAATCACCGAACGGGCCTGCTTGCCCGAACCTCCATGGGATTGCTTGATGTCGACCTTGTCGTCCGGATGAGTCTTTTTCCAGAAGCTGATGAACTCGGCGTTGTAGTCCTGATACAGCTCACGTGTCGGATCGTACGACACGTTAAGCAGCTCGTAATCCTTGGCGACAGCGGAACCGGCAAACACGGCACTGGCGAGTGCGGCCAGCGCATAACGGCGAATGGACATGGATCAAGCTCCTGGAAATTCTGGTTGTGTTGGTTTTTCTAGTTTTTTGATGATCGTGTCTTTCTAGGACCGACTTCAGCCGGAAGCAAGCATCCACCCGACCTTCCTCCCGGCTAAAGCCGGTCCTGCAGGAATCGCGTCTATCAGCTCGGCTTGGTGCCCGGATTCTGCAAACGGAATTTCTCTTTACGCTCGATCTGCACGACCTGTGCATTGTGAACAGTGATTTCAACCGCTCCGAAACGCAGGTCGCGCAGCGCACTCTGAATCTCACGCAGAATCGCCGCTTCGTCCTGACCGTCAACGCTACGCAGAGATGCGCTCATGATCGTGCTCCTTGAATTGAGAGGCCTGCAGTGCCGGTTCTGGGTCCGGACTGCTTGTGGCATGGAGGCAATATTAGAGACGCGCGGTTATTCTTAAAAAGACTATTTAAGAATCTATATATAACCAAAATGAATTTAGGTTAAAACGCGGGGTGCGGGCGGACTAGATGACAGGCTCGCGAAACCCTGGAGCGCGCAGCCAATCGATTTGCTCGGCAGGCATGGGGCGCGCAAACCAGTAGCCCTGGCCCAGCTGACAACCATTGTCCAGCAGGAAGCTGGCTTGCTCGGCGTGCTCGATGCCTTCGGCCAGCACCCGCATGCCCATGCTTTTTGCCAGGGCGATGATCACCCGGACAATGGCGATGTCGTCTTCATCGCCGGGCAGCCCGGCGACGAAGCCCTGATCGATTTTCAGCTTTTGCACGGGCATCCGTTTGAGTCGCAGCAGCGATGAATAGCCGGTGCCGAAATCGTCGATAGACAAGCTCAGGCCCAGGCCGCGCAGCCGGTGCATCTGCTCGATGGCTTGTTCGGGGTCTTCCATGACCGCGCTTTCGGTGACTTCCAACTCCAGATAAACCGGGTCCAGCCCGGTTTCAGTCAGCACCTTCGCCACTTGGCGCTCCAGGTCGCCGCGGCTGAACAACCGGCTGGAGACATTCACCGCCACAAAGGAAATCGCCACGCCCGCCGCTAGCCAGCGGGTCATCTGATAGCACGAGGTCTTCAGCACCCAGGCATCGATGTCGGCGATCAAACCGCTCTGCTCGGCGATCGGAATGAATTCCCCCGGCGGCACCAGACCGCGCTGCGGATGTTGCCAACGCACCAGCGCTTCGACGCCGACAATGCAGCTGTCCTGCAGATCATGGATGGGCTGATAAAAGACGCGCAGCTCGTCATTCTCGATGGCGCGGCGCAGCTCGCTGGCCAGTTGCACCCGTTGCTGGGCATGAGCGGTCAGCTCTTCGGTATACAACGCATAACCATCGCGCCCGTCGCTCTTGGCCTTGAACAGAGCCGAATCAGCGTTACGCAACAGTTGCTCGGCGCTCAGCGCGTCGCTGGGGAACAGACTGATGCCGACACTCGCGCTGATGAATAATTGTTGTTCGTTGACCAGAAACGGCGCTTTGAAGCCGTCGATAATCTGCTGCGCATGACTGGCCGCCTGAACCACTTGCTGGCAGTTTTCGATCAACAAGGCGAATTCATCGCCGCCCAGCCGCGCGAGGGTCAGGGTTTTATCGAAGAAACCTTCAAGACGCTCACCGACGGCCTTGAGGATTTCGTCGCCAACGTTATGCCCCAGGCTGTCGTTGATGAGCTTGAAATGATCGAGATCGATCAGCAGCAGCGCGCACCCGCGCTTGCTGGAGCGAGCCGACGCCAGCGCCTGACTGGTGCGGTCGATGAACAGAAGACGGTTCGGCAGACCCGTCAACGCATCGTAATGGGCCAATTGGAGCAGTTCATGTTCCGAGCGCTTGATGGCGGTGATGTCGGAAAAAACTGCAACAAAATGTTTTATCTCACCGTTATCGCCTTTGATGCCGCGGATGGTCTGCCATTGCGGATAGATTTCGCCGCTTTTGCGTCGGTTCCAGATCTCGCCGCTCCACTGCCCGGCACTGAGAATCGAGCGGTACATCTGCCGGTAGAACTCGGGGCCATGGCGTCCGGATTTGAACTTGCTCGGATTCACGCCCAGCACTTCGTCCTGCTGGTAGCCGGTAATCTGCATGAAGGCGCGATTGACGTGGACGATGAGCCCCTCGCTATTGGTGACCACGACGCCTTCATGGGTACTGTCGAACACCGCCGCCGCCAGGCGCAAGCGGTCATGATCTTCACTTTGACGGTGCGGCCGGTCGTCACTGCGTATACATTTCAGCAATCGGCCACGGGCAACAAAAACCAGAACGGCACTGAGCAACACCCAGGCATAACCGCTTATCTGCTGCGCCAAGGCCAATTGCGCGGGATTCTCGATGATTTCCGGGAGCAGGTAGTCGCAGAATGCCAGCCACAGGACGGACACCAGTCCGTACAACAGGGCCGCATACAGGGCGTCTCGGGAAGAGTCAGTCATAAGAAAACGAAAAGCCTTACGAAAGGGTGGGATTATAGGGCAAGAAACATCTCGCGACTCTTATCTGAAAGGTCGACTGGTTTTATCTGACGGCTCAGTGATAATGCGCACTGTTACTTTTTTCTTCACGCGCGTCACTTCGAGGGCAACACAGCCTATGTGGTACAACGGTCTGCTCGATCTTTCCGTCTGGCAGTTGGTGGCAGTCACTCTGGCGATAACCCATGTGACTATCGTCGGCGTCACGGTTTATCTGCATCGCTACTCGGCCCATCGCTCGCTGGAGCTGAATGCGGGTCTCAAACATTTCTTTCGTTTCTGGCTGTGGCTGACCACGGCGCAGAACACCCGCGAATGGACCGCTATCCATCGCAAGCATCATGCCAAATGCGAAACGGTCGATGACCCGCACAGCCCGGTCATCAAAGGCTTGTCTACCGTACTGCGCAAAGGTGCCGAGCTGTACCGCGCCGAAGCGGAAAACCCGGAAACCCTGCGCATCTACGGGAAAAACTGCCCGAAAGACTGGATCGAACGCAATCTCTACACCCGCTTCCCGCTGTTGGGCATCGCGATCATGGCCGTTATCGACCTGATGCTGTTCGGCGCGCTGGGCATTACCGTCTGGGCGATCCAGATGATGTGGATTCCGTTCTGGGCCGCTGGTGTGGTCAACGGCCTTGGGCATGCGGTGGGTTATCGCAACTTCGAATGCCGTGATGCGGCGACCAATCTGGTGCCGTGGGGCATCATCATTGGCGGCGAAGAGCTGCACAACAACCATCACACCTACCCCAACTCGGCCAAACTGTCGGTCAAGAAGTGGGAATTCGACATGGGCTGGGCATGGATCAAAGTGTTCAGCGCCCTGCGTCTGGCCAAAGTGCAGCGCGTTGCGCCCATCGCCCATCGGGTCGAAGGCAAAGGCAGCCTGGACATGGACACCGCGATGGCGATTCTCAACAACCGCTTCCAGATCATGGCCCAGTACCGCAAGCTGGTGATCGGCCCGCTGGTAGCGCAGGAACTGGCCAAGGCCGACGCGTCGGTACGTCATCAATTCCATCGGGCCAAAGCGCTGCTGTCCCGGGAAACCAGCCTGCTGGACGACAAGCATCACCTGCATATCCAGTCCATGCTGGAACACAGCCAGGCGCTGAAAGTGATCTATGAAAAACGCCTGGCCCTGCAGCAGATCTGGCTCAAGACCAGCAGCAATGGGCATGACATGCTTGCGGCGATCAAGGATTGGATCCACGAGGCCGAAGCCAGCGGCATTGCCTCGCTGCGCGACTTCGCGGATCAGCTCAAAACCTATTCGCTACGTCCTGCCCAAGCCTGACACCGTTGATCGGCGCGCCCTTCTCCGGCGCGCCTTTGCGGAACTTCACCCCTTAAAATCACTCTGAACATCAGCCCATAACCTCCGTGGGAAATGTTGTGGCGTGCGCCGCACTTCTTCTTGAGATGCAGTGCCATGGACAACCAGAACCCCGCTCCCCCCGCCTCTCCTGTCGACATGCCACCCGCAGCGGAAACACTGCTGGCGTTAATGCATGCCCAGGCAGAAGTCGCGCGCCTGAGTGAACGAGAGCAACTGTTCAGCTCGCTGTTAGTCAGCGTTAACGCGGTCTTGTGGGCGTTCGACTGGGCGACTCAGCAGATGATTTACGTCAGCCCGGCCTATGAACGGATTTTCGGGCGCTCGGCCGGCCTGCTGCTGGCCGACTATGGCGAATGGCGTGACAGCATCTATCCGGATGACCTGAATTACGCCGAACGCAGCCTCAACGAGGTGATCGAAAAAGGCTCCATCGAAGATCGCGAGTACCGCATCATCCGCGCCGATGGGGAAATACGCTGGCTCAGCGACAAATGTTTCGTCAGCCATCAGGCGGACGCCGGGCATCGCTTGATCGTGGTCGGCATCGCCGAAGACATCACCGAAAAGAAACAGCTGGAGAGCGAATTACAGCGTCTGGCCACCACCGACGTGCTGACCCAGAGCAGCAACCGTCGCCATTTCTTCGATTGTGCCCAACGCGAATTCGAACAGGCGCGCCTGAGCGGTACGCCACTGGCGTTTCTGCTGCTGGATATCGATGACTTCAAGCTGGTCAATGACACTTACGGCCACCAGGAAGGCGATCTGGTGTTGCAACGCATCGCCGAGTGCGGGCGAGGCACATTGCGCCGTGGTGATCTGTTCGGGCGGATTGGCGGTGAGGAGTTCGCGGCGGTTTTCCCCGGCTGCGCCCCCGACATGGCCAAACAGATCGCCGAACGCCTGCAACGGGAAATCCAGCGTCTGAGCTTCCAGCGTGACGGCGTGACGTTTGGCATCACCGCCAGCCAGGGTTTGACCAACCTGGGCGACGCCGATCAAAGCCTCGAAGCCCTGTACGGCCGCGCCGACGCCGCCATGTACCAGGCCAAGCGCCAGGGCAAGAATCAGATTGTGTTGGTGTAGCAGACGTCAGCCGTTGGAGCGAGGCTTGCCCGTGAAATCAGGCGCCTCGCTGGACCAGACCCACCGCGTTATCGTTCTTCGCGGGCAAGCCACGCTCCTACGCAATCGAGTCTTGCGAGGGTTTCTCCGGATCGTCTTCGACGGGCTCCGGCACCAGATCCAGCAAATCCGCTCCATCGGCAATTTCCTCTTCCGGCACAGCCTCCACCTGCAACCCGGCAGGCGGTGCCAGCAGGCTTGGATCGGTGACGCCCGTGAGCTTTTTGCGCAGCCGCTGCAAGTCTGCGACGTTCATTTTCAATAACCGGGCGGGCTTGGTCTTGAGCAAGGGTGTGACGCTGTCATCGTTGCCGAGCCGCGCCATCTGCCCAGCCAGGTTCATGACCAGCACTTCGCGGGTGTAAACGCCGGTGTTGTATTGGTAAACCGCCGCAATCAGCTCTCGCAGTTCAAGGGGCAAACGCCAGCGAGTGCGCAAGGCAGAACCGAAGGCTGCCGAATATTGCGCCAGCGATTGGCTGATCTGCTCATCACTCAATTCGCCGCCAGCCTGCAACCATTCCTGCAGGCAACCCACAACGGCCAGATCACCCAGCGTCTGCAACAGGCCGGCACAAAAACAGCGTTCGGTATCCAGCTCAAGCATGCGCGCCAAGGTGCGTCCATATTCAGCCGTACGCTGCGATAACGCCCACAGCTCATGGGCCTTGGCCAGCAGCGCATCGTTGGTCAGCACCGACGTGCGTTTTTTCTCCAGGCCGCCAACGATGTCAGCGCTCTGCGCCCCGCCCAAAACCGCCAGGGCAGCGGGCAGTGTCTGCACAGGCATGCCCATATGCTGCGCTGCGCTATTGGCCGCCGCGATCAGCACCGCCGTGACATGCGGGTCGTTGCGCAGCTCTTGCTCCAGCAACGTGGTATCGACGCGCGCCGCGACCTTGCTGAGCTTGATCGCCGTCGCGACATCCACGAACAAAGGCGCTCCGTCGGTGGTATCACGACGTTGCTCCAGGAATCTGACGAGTGTCGCACCGGGAATCAGCGCCGGAACCGCATTGGGTATCGGACACACCAGCAACAGGCGCTCAAGGCGTTGGCGCAGCCCTTCGGTATTCAAGGGTTTGGTCAGGTAAGCGGTCGGCGCCAGCGGCACTGCCTCACGGACACTGGCGCTGTCACTGCGATTACTGATCAGGATAAAAGGAATGACTGGCTTGCGCTGCAACCCGCGAATACCGCGCAACAGGCTCAAACCGTCAATGACAGGAAGTTCTCTGGCAGCAATGACCAGATCAGGCAGCTGCTTTTTCATCCATTCGGCGGCCTGCTTGCCGTCGGTGCAGATCTCAAGATCGATATCAGCGCGCACGCTCAGAAGCAACTCACTCAGCGTTTCGCGAACCCATGGATCGGATTCTGCAATCAATACGCGAGGTACCGCGGGTAAATCTACAGCAGTCATCAGCAGTCTCCGACATCCATGCGTTTACCTTAGCCAATGCATCCGTTTGGAGATATACCTCAAAAGCGCTATATGCCCCCTTAAAACGCAAAAAAACCCGCCGAAGCGGGTCTTTTTTGTCCATTTGGTCACATTTTAATCAATGCGGCCCTGGCATTCTCACGCCAGCTCAGCAAAGCACTCTTCGAGCAGTGCCAAGCCTTTATCCAGTTGCTCGTCCGGCGAAGTCAGCGGCACCAGGACGCGCAAAACGTTGCCGTAGGTGCCGCAAGACAGCAGGATCAGACCCTTGTCGCGCGCCTTGGCCACAACCTGCGCCACCGCCGCCGCATTCGGCTTGTGGGTGTCGCCGTTTTCAAACAGCTCCAGCGCGATCATCGCGCCCAGCGCCCGGACTTCACCGATCACCGGGTACTTGGCCTGAATCGCCTTGAGACCCGTCACCAGACGCTCACCGACTGCCTTGCAGCGATCCAGCAAGTGTTCTTCTTCAAACACTTGCAATACCGCCAGCGCAGCCGCGCACGCCACCGGGCTACCGGCGTAGGTGCCGCCCAGGCCGCCCGGAGCGATCGCGTCCATGTATTCAGCCTTGCCGCACACACCGGCCAACGGGAAACCGCCGGCGATGGATTTGGCGAAAGTGGTCAGGTCAGCGCTGACGCCCATCTGTTCCATGGCGAAGAACGTACCGGTACGACCGGCGCCGGTCTGCACTTCGTCAGCGATCAGCAGGATGCCATGCTTGTCGCACAGTTCGCGCAGGCGAGCCATGAACGCCTTCGGCGCCACATAGAAACCACCTTCGCCCTGCACCGGCTCGATGATGATTGCAGCGATGTCGCGCGGCTCGGCGTCGTTCTTGAAGATGCGCTCGATGCTGGCGATGGAATCGTCGACGCTCACGCCATGCAGTTCACATGGATAGATTGCGCGGAAGATACCGCCTGGCATCAGGCCCATACCGGCCGAGTAAGGCACGACTTTGCCGGTCAGGCCCAGGGTCATCATGGTGCGGCCATGGTAAGCGCCAGTGAACGCGATCACGCCGGTACGGCCAGTGGCGGCACGGGCGATCTTCACGGCATTTTCAACCGCTTCGGAGCCTGTGGTCACCAACAGGGTTTTCTTCTCGAAATCACCTGGAACCTTGGCGTTGATCTTTTCGCACAGCTCAACGTACGGCTCGTAAGCCAGAACCTGGAAGCAGGTGTGAGTCAGCTTGGTCAGCTGCTCTTGCACGGCGGCAATGATTTTCGGGTGCAGGTGACCGGTGTTCAGCACCGCGATGCCGCCCGCGAAGTCGATGAATTCACGACCTTCAACGTCCGTCACAGTAGCGTTCTTGGCCGAAGCGGCGAAGATCGGGTGGATCTGGCCAACACCGCGTGGAACAGCGGCCTCGCGGCGTTTCATCAATTCTGCGTTTGTTTGACTCATGGTTTCCTCATTCGCCGCTCATCGGTCGGCGTTGGTCAAGGATTAAGCAGTCGGGGTGAGTTGCAGCAGCATACGATGATCGACTGCTGCAACTTCCGGCTACCGGGTTGGAATTACGCTTGAAGCGAGTGCGCGGGCGTTAAACGCTCAGGCACAGGTATTTGATTTCCAGATAATCTTCGATGCCGTACTTGGAACCTTCGCGGCCCAGGCCCGACGACTTGATCCCGCCAAACGGCGCGACTTCGTTGGAGATCAGGCCGGTGTTGATACCCACCATGCCGTACTCCAGCGCCTCAGCAACACGGAACACGCGGCTCATGTCGCGCGCGTAGAAGTACGACGCCAGACCGAACTCGGTGTCATTGGCCATCGCAATCACTTCGGCTTCGTCTTTGAAGCGGAACAGCGGCGCCAGCGGGCCAAAGGTTTCTTCTTTGGCGACGGCGGCATCTTTCGACACGTTGACCAGAATGGTCGGCTCGAAGAAATTGCCTTGCATGCTGTTACCACCGAGCAGCACTTTCGCGCCCTTGCCCACGGCGTCGGCGATGTGTTCCTTGACCTTGTTCACAGCCTTTTCGTCGATCAGCGGACCGGTTGTGGTGCCCTCTTCCAGACCGTTGCCGATCTTCAGCTTGCCCACAGCGGTTTTCAGCTTCTCGGCGAACGCGTCGTACACGGCGTCCTGCACATAGATGCGGTTGGCGCAGACGCAGGTCTGGCCGTTGTTGCGGTACTTGGAAATGATCGCGCCTTCAACGGCCTTATCCAGGTCAGCGTCGTCGAACACGATAAACGGCGCGTTGCCGCCCAATTCCAGCGACACTTTCTTGATGTCCTTGGCGCACTCAGCCATCAACTGACGACCAATTTCGGTCGAGCCAGTGAACGACAATTTACGCACGATCGGGTTGCTGGTCAGCTCGCTGCCGATATCGCCAGCGCTGCCGGTCACCACGCTGAACACGCCAGCCGGGATGCCCGCGCGCTCGGCCAGTTCAGCCAGGGCCAATGCCGAATAAGGGGTTTGCGACGCAGGCTTGAGGACCATGGTGCAGCCAGCGGCCAGCGCCGGGCCGGCTTTACGGGTGATCATTGCTGCCGGGAAGTTCCACGGCGTGATGGCCGCCGTCACGCCAATCGGCTGCTTGAGTACGATCAGACGTTTGTCCGGCTGATGGCCAGGAATCACATCGCCATACACGCGCTTGGCTTCTTCAGCGAACCACTCGATAAAGGACGCCGCATAAGCGATCTCGCCCTTGGCCTCGGCCAGCGGCTTGCCCTGTTCGAGGGTCATCAGGCGCGCGAGGTCGTCCTGGTTCTCGATCATCAGCTCGTACCAGCGACGCAGCTTGTTGCCGCGTTCTTTGGCGGTCAGTGCACGCCAGGCCGGCAGCGCCTTGTCGGCCGCTTCGATGGCACGACGGGTTTCAGCTGCGCCCATTTTCGGCACGGTGCCAAGAATTTCGTTGTCAGCCGGATTGTTGACCTTGATCGTCTGACCACTGTCCGCGTCCAGCCAGGCACCATTGATATAGGCTTGTTGGCGGAACAGTTTCGAGTCTTTAAGCTGCATGTCGGCCTCCTAAACAGCACCGCGCAGGGGCGGAGCAATTATTGTTGTGCAAAGGCGCCTCGAACGAGACTGCCGTCAGGAAATATTCGCCGGGCTCCGCAACGAAGGGTCGCCAAAAGTGCGGGAGAACCGGACAAGAGCGTTTGAAATCTCAAACGAATCCTAGGGACTGCTGGGGTAAAGGACAATAGGCTGTTCGAAAAAAAGAACGCAATTGCCAGATTCCTGCAGATTTTCTGATAAACGTCATCCACAGCCCCAAAAACGTGCGAAATCAACAACAGCCTCTCGCCAGCATGGACGCATGCCGATCAGATGAGTATCATGGCGGTCGCATTGCACCAGTAGCTCAGCTGGATAGAGTACTGCCCTCCGAAGGCAGTGGTCATGGGTTCGAATCCCGTCTGGTGCACCATCTTCTATCCCTTGTATTACAAGGGGTTAGCTTCACTGCCAGAAACCTGTCCTAGTCCTGAAAGTCGTTTTTGCCACAAATTTGCCACACTCAAGTGTGGCGGGAATGGTCGAAATGGCAACAATCAGGAATCGCGGCGAGTATCAGTGGGAAGCGCAAATTCGCCGTAAGGGCTATCCAGCCCAGCGCAAAACCTTCGAAACCAAATCCGATGCTCAAGCTTGGGCGCGCATGATCGAAAGCGAAATCGACCGGGGCATCTTTGTCTCTCGCGTCGAGGCTGAACGCACCGCCTTTCATCAACTCATAGATCGCTACATCTCCGAGATCGCTCCGAAGCACAAAGGCGCGTACTCGGAAATCAAACGTCTGGAAGCTCTAAAGCGTCATCCATTGGCGACACGTATCGTTGCCACCCTCACCTCTTCCGACTTTGCCCGTTACCGCGACGAGCGCCTGAAGATTCGCAAGGGCAATACGGTGAAGCGTGAGCTGGCTTTGTTTCAGTGCGTAATCGAGGTCGCCCGCCGCGAGTGGGGAATTCACCTGGCGGAGAATCCAGTCAGGATGGTCAGCCGTCCCAGCTACAACGACGAGCGCTCGCGACGGCTCGACCCAATTGAAGAGCAATACATGCTCGGCGCATTAGAGCTTCATGAGCGACGTGCTGACGGTACCTACGCCGATGCATCACACAACCCATGGATACGGCCCATCGTCCAACTAGCAATTGAGACAGCCATGCGCCGTGGCGAGATTTTCGAGCTGCGCTGGAAGCATGTGAACCTGGAACGCAGAACCGCGCACCTCCCTGCGACCAAGAACGGACTGCCCAGAACCGTCCCGCTTTCGCCCAAGGCTATTCAGTTGCTCAAGGATTTGCCGCGTTCTCTGTGCGGGCGCGTCTTCCCCACCACTGCCGATGCTCTCAAGAAGGCGTTTGTGCGAGGGCTGGAGCGTGCGAGGCTGAAATACCTGGCCGATTGCGGAGTGGCGCAGGTAACGCCACAGGAAGACTTCCTGATCAGTCTACGCTTTCACGACCTGCGGCATGAAGCGACCTGTCGGCTTGCGACCAAGCTGCCGAATTTGATTGAGCTGGCCAGCGTGACAGGGCATCGGGAGGTGAACATGCTGAAGCGGTACTACAATATTACGGCGGAGGAGTTGGCAGCGAAGTTAGCATGACTTCCACTCGTGAAAATGATGAAAGAGAGAGCGACTTAGCTCTCTCGCGCTATTCACCAGCATGAGCTGATTTATCGAGGTCAGCCACTACATAACAGCGATTATCTGGTCGACCTCAAGCAGACTGCTTATGACAATAGATAGCCAAGGCCTAAAACCGAGGCTGTATATTTATCATCTAACAATGGATCAAACATTATATAACCTCAATCATAGCTAGGCTTAACCTTGCCCCCATCATCCCCAGCCAAAATCTCTTCTCTTTGTTTGTAGCATGGAGGATCAAAATACCCGCTATCAATACCTACGGAATGGCATCCATACAAAAAATCATCCTGATACCAGCGGATGTTTTTAGCAATACAGTCGAGCGCAAATCTAAAAACGAGTTGTCGTGACTCGTCCTGCCAGTCCCCACCAATTAAAGGTGCTGTAGACAGCCAGTCATACACATACCGACACTCATCAAAAGGCATAACATCCAACAACATCCTAGTCTGCTTGCCTTCAGCGATATAGCTATATCTTTGAGACTCCTTAATATTGCTGTGCGAGGGATAAGCAACTTGAGCAAACGCAGGATAAAATGCGATTTCCTCTGTAGGGACATCACACAGAAAACGCATACTTTTTCTGTAGTTAAATTTAGAAATACGCTCCAATGGAGCGGCCCAAAAATCTTTGTCGTGCCTCAATGCGTAAAAGCAAGAGATGGCATTAACGGCAGAAATTTTCGCAGGCTGTCCAGAAAGCTGATTTAGCCAGCTCTTGCAGAACTTTTTAACCTCAGGCGTGGTTGAATCCCACTTAGCATTAACGCCTGATATATCACATACGGCGAGCGTGAAAAGCAACGAGTACATATTCGAGTCAGTGAAGGCTTCCCCATCCATGTTAAAATCATCTACGCCAAGTTCATCCAGCTCTATTCCTAGCTCAAACCCCTCACTAGTCGACCCCAACTCAAGAATATCTACACCAGCATTTAACTTCTCTACTTCATCTTCCTCAGGGCTAGTAACAAACCTCAAGCCTCTAGCAGTAGCTTTATCGACATCAGTTATTATTTCTTTATGCAGTGAAGAATTCAGAAGGCGTATCATTGGAGAAATGATTGACGCAATGTCCGCAATATGCCTGGTGATAAAAGCTCCATAGTAATTACTAAAATCGCTTTTAACCACGTTTATAAAATCGCTATTTTCATCATAATCCTCGTAACCATCCTCGAATTCTTCCGGTGGACGGCCAAAGATATAACCGTTTGCTTCAGCTCCGTCCGTCCATGTCTGGCAAGCATCGTCAAAACTATCGAGGAAAGATTTAGGATATAAATAAGCCGCAACCAAATGCCCGTAATTATCCATTACTTCTTTCTTTGACACATCAGGCTCGCTGAAATTGGTAATCAAAACACCCAACGAAGAAAGTGCAGAATGCCTAAATATATTAACCAATGCCTGCGTGGTCTTTCTTTCCTTGCTAGGCAAAGGACCACAGGCATCAAAATAAATTATATCAAATCGTCTGGGCGTAGAGAGAAAATAATCGTCAATACTGACATTCATTAGCTTTACACCGCGGAGCTTTGATCGCTCAACATCTACTAGCGCAGATGCAAATACATTTTTATCAACTTCAAACGCCCAAATATTTTCCGGCCTTACTCCTAGCTCAATCAGAACCTCTAGGTCATTGGTAGGCTCTGGCCCCGATAAATAAGCTACAGTCAGTTCGCTAGGAGCTCGGACCCCGACGACAGACTTGCGAAAGGTTTTCCAAGATTCTATATCTTGCAACTTGCATATCTTAGCTGCATTAATATAGTCCGAATGCTCACCCTCACGCGACATTTTCGATATGACCTTATCGATATATTCATGAGGTACCACTGCACATTTTTCTCGCCTGGTAGTCAGTAACTCAACAGCATGCGTGAGAGCTTTAATTCGGGCGACTTGCTTGCTCGGCTGCTTATAACCAGCGTCAGAATCGTTATCCTTGTCAGTCATTGTTAATCCCTAAGTTTTCAAATATATTATTTTTTAGTACCAAATGGGTGCAATCGTATAAAAAATGCAGGCCCATAGCGCTACGACCACTACAGCTTCCAACATTACAAACTTTTTTTAGCAATCCACAGAATCTAATTTCGCTCCAAACCACCCAAATGTCAACTGGCCATCACGAAAACACCCCATTCATGATGGCGAAATTAAAACTGACTAATTCAGCGCTCTGAAATAGTCACTTAACACGACTCAGGAATTTCGGCGCATCAGATATCAAAGAAACCAAAAATCTTATCCCATTATTATAATTACAGCTTAGCCGTACAGACGTGGAGACTCGAATCCCATATCATTTTCCACCAAAATAATTCAGGTCATGACAAGTTACAATCTCTCTAACTCCTAAGTCAGTTTTAAAACGAGTAGCCGCAGCCGAATCGCGCTCCTGCCTCTTATGCTGGTAAACCTCATAAAAGCACGCGACAACCTGTTCCTGGGTCAAATCAGGGAGCGTCGCCCGACGCTTGAGGGTGTTCACTATTTTCCGTGCGCAAAGCTGAGCAGCTTCTCGCTCATATGAACGAAAAACCAAATCGCGGAAAGCCCACATGCTGATCCAGCCGCTTGATAACGCCCACAGCATCAAACGCTGGTAGGTCGACCACGCCATACGTGTATGGCCGCTCAAATACCGTCGCAGAGTCCGGCCGTCCGCGTCTTTGAATCCGTAAATCCCCAGCTCCGTCAGAAGCCGCTCAAGGGCCACCCGCGACATCCCTGACTTGCGCAAAATGGCTGAGAACAGGTACTCAAGCAGATCCACGGGAACGCGGACAACAAAGTTTCTCCGGCCCGTTTCCTCATGACGTTTCAGTTCACGAAAAACAAGCTGGAAGGCTTCATCCGGGTCGACATCTGCATCGGGAATGTGTGGCTGCATGAAGCCATTCTTTGGCTAAATCGCGCATCTGTCAAAAAGGTGTCCTAGTGAATCCGCAGTCGCATGGCGAAAGCTGGAGGCATTCCATAGCAGCCGAGCGACAGTCACGATGAGCATCGATTACGAAACTATTCAAAAGATTCAGAAGCTAGCAGATGACGTACTGATCGGCGTTGCCGAGGTCGCTGCATTGACAGGCTTCAGCGCTCTGACAGTGCGTCAGCGCAAATTGCCGGGGCTTGAGCCCGTTCCCGGCCTATCACGCTTGCGGTGGCGGCTAGGTGATCTCAGACAGTGGATGCGTACCGGGGCAATTACATCGGCTCCTCTCCTCAAGCAAGCCTCGACTGAAGGACCACATAAAGTCGGGCGCCCTACCAAGAAAGCTCAGGTGGAGGCTCGGAAATGAGTGAGCTGGAATTATCGGTTGATGCAGCCATCGGGCAGGAACCACAGGATCAACTGAAATCCAACACCTATTGGTTTCACATTTTCCAGGCCATGGTGGATCACGAACTCGCAAAGCTCGGACCGTATGCATTCGCGGTTTACTGCGTAATCAAATCCCACTGCGATCTCAGAACGGGACTGTCGATTCCTTCAATCCCAACCATTGCTCGCAAAGCTGGGATCAGTCCACGCCAGGCTATGCGCGAGATCAAAACGCTTGAAGCCCGAGGCTACATCAGCAGGACGCGACCCCGTAAACATAACGAATACAAGCTCACGGAAAAAATCGCAATTAGCGACTCGCAAGGAAGACCCAGAGGCCAAGCACAGTGGGAGTACCGCCCAGCCCAGATCAAAAGCACGGTTGAGGAGCTGAAACGTATGCTCTTCAACAGGGAGGCAGTCGGCCAAGGTATTCACATCGAAAACCTACAGATCATCGAGAACCAGACCAACATTGGCTTCCAGATCAGCCAAGCTGACTTGGACCAGTTGGCCGAGAGCAATCCGGACATCTACACCAAGCTACTTTCTATCCGGAACTCGATCCGGGAGCGCAAGGCGACCAAAACATGAGTTATACACAAGACCGCCAGTCACGTGACTGGGTGGCATGCATGCGCTCACTTCAGGTGACTGTGTGACATGTTTAACCTGATTTGAGGTGACACAGAGTCACTCATACAAGAAGAGAAAAAACCATATCAGTTGGAACGCCATTACTGCTCGCGACCCGACAAGATCTAGGAACGCGGCAAGCCATGATAACGATCAGCAGGAGGTCTCAACGATGATCCAACCATCAGATGCTCATAGACTGGAAATCGCCCAGGACGTCTTGGGTTGCTTGATAGCGCTCCGTTCCGAGTCGATTTTCTACGAGCGCAAGAAAGCCCAACCGAATGTTGAAATCATCAGCCAGTGGAAAGCAGAGCAGAACACCCTCTTCGACCTGACCCGCAGTTTGAACTCTAACGACCGGGATACCATCGAGAATGTCATCGCGACCTATGGCCCCTCTGCCAGAACTCTGTTTGATCAGGAAGGTAGTCTCAGCAGCTAGCCCTGCGCACCGGCGACCCAAAGTACTTATCAGCTAAGGCGTTCCACTTTTACTGACATGCGTTCAGCCGCCCTGAGCTGCTGCCCTTAATCTGAATCGGGCGGCGTGGAGCGTCTGGCAGGTCTTGACTCCGGAATAAGCTCAGGTATCAGCTTGAGCTCTCCCGCATAGACCATGAGGGTTCCGCACCTGGTAAACGGCTTACCACCGTTCATCGCGTCTACAGATTTCCGTCGCAGTGCAAGCGACCACATTTTCTTCAGCCAGCTTTCACTCACAGCGTTTACTCCAGTTGTGGATGACGTGCCCAGATTTGCCTACCGCATGCCTCCCTCAGCATCACCAGATCTACCTTTCTCTGTGCTGCCAGATGTTTTTCTCTTCTTATCCGAGCGATGCACGCACAGTCACCAACGGCAAACGCGCGCACTTCAAAATACTGACACCATCACAGAAAACGCCCTGCTTCGTACGGCGTCGTGTTGCGGTGCTTTTTGAAAGTTACCGTCCTCGCTTCGCAAAATATATCGATGATCAATTTTGTTGAGCAGATGGCGTCTGAGTCTCGTGTTGATCGAGTCATTGGACGATTCCCCTGCCCCATCCCTAACGATGCTTTTATTCATCAAGGACCAAGAAATCCAGCACCTACGTAAAGATAACTTTTCTGACCAAAATCGTTCACAACGACTGCAACCATTTGGTGGATAAGAACTGGGACAGGGTAGGGTTTGTACTCCCGCCATGAATTGCGTACTTACAACCGGCAACGCGGCAGTCGTTTCACTTTCTTGCTTTGCCTACCGTACCTGCTCAGGGCAAGCCCCGAGACCCCACTACATCCATTGGCCGGAAAATTTTGGTGGAATCCACTCCCGTCGATGGCTCACAACTCGGTAGAGATGCCCCGCAGTTCAAGAACCTCATGCTCCGCCAGCCCTTGCCTCCGCTGCGCCAATCCCAAAGGCGAAATGAGCGCCTCATGCTCGACAATTTGCTGTTCAAGCAACCGCCCTAAAAGCAGCAGCTCTCCCTGTGCTTCAAGTGCCCGAAGCTGCTCGGGAGAATTAAACGCCCAGCGGTCAAGAATCTGCCAGCCGCAGGCATGATACGAAGTCGATCGGCGGACAGAATCGATGGTCGTGGCCGTCAGGACGCTGGACGCTATTCTCAATGGCGTGTGGTTAATCAGCATGGGCAGATTCCCTTTGTTGTAGGCAATTGATCATTCGTGTGTTCTGCGCAATGGAAGAGGTTCTGAAGCCGCCTTTGCGTCTTAGCTCTCGAATGTGAGCGAGCGAAAAACCGAGAGTGGATAGGACGGCAACATCGTCAGAGGCCAGCGCTTGATTGGCCAAACGCATAGTGGCGTTGGCTCGCTTCAGTTGAGCGATATCTACCTGCCAAACACTGCCTGCAGTTACGTCCGTCATCGGGCTACTCCGAATGGGTAAGTGAAGGCTCCATCAACCTGTTAAGTGCTGAAGATTGCGTGCAGCCGCGCCTCCGTACTGGTGACGTCGGTCGTTTTAAGCGCGAGGCTGAACGTCGGAATAGCCAAGTCGCTCGTCAACAGCTCTAATCGATGGTTGCTCTTGCCGACTGGAAGGATGCGCCAGGACCGTATCTCATCCAAACGGAAGAGATGACCGTCCTGACCAACGGGGTAGGCCAGCAACTTTTTCGATTGAAGGTCGACACCAACGTAGGCGTCATTGATCTTGGCGAACACCTCTACCTGCGGATGGAACCCTTCAGCCTGATAGCCGGCAACCATTTTTCTCAGCTTATCGGCATAGCTCTGGTTGACTCGCGAGAACAGCCATCCGCCCCCGAAGAGGTAGAGAACCAAGACCCAGAACAGCCAACGAATTGCCGGGTCTTCGCCACTGGCTAAACCCAAAAAGAAAGGCAGATTGAAGCCTGAAAAAACCACCACTACGAGCATTAGCGCGCCGACAGGCAAACACCCGACCGCCCATGCCACCCGGAATAGCTCCATTATCAGTCTCATGCTGCCTCCACGGTTAGTGAGTCAACACAAAATAACTGAAAATCAGATATCCGAAAAGCAGATATAGCTTATTAACCGAATCAGTGTCGGATGAAGCTATGACCAAGGCTATATATAGACGTGAGCACGTTATCTTTCTGCAGGTACTGAAACGTATGCGCGTTGAATCAGGGATGACCCAGGTGGAGTGCTGCGCTGCGCTTGGAAGGCCGCAGTCCTTCATAAGCGACGTGGAAAGAGGGGTGAGGCGATTGGATATAGTTCAGCTTCGTGACCTTTGCGTTGTGTTGAAAAGCGACTTGATCACGTTTACTAAAAGATTTGAGGAGTGCCTGGCCCTTTAGCAGGTACAGAATAAGCGATGAAAAGGTGCCGGTTGGGGCTTCAGCATCAGGTGTGTGAAGCACGTCCAATTGGACGATACCTCTCAACTATCAATCTTTTCCATGCCTTGCGAGCTTGGAAAAAAAAGAAAGCGAAAATGCAAAGAAGTGCAAGGAACTACACCCTCTCTACCGCAGCAATCTCAGCCCCAACCGACAATCTTTTCTACCACATCAATAAATCGGCTTCAACTCCTTTCGCTCAAGCAATCGTACAAGATTTAAGTTTTTCCATTTTACGAACCAAAAGCTACCTTCTAGCTCCGCAACAAACGTGCTGATCATCTCTGCAGTAAAATTTCTTGCGGGTTCATAAGCCATTAGATATCTCTTCAAAACTCCATTTCTACATTCTAACGACACATATGGACAGCATAGTAAATCCAGAAATATATGGGCTTGCTCAGAGTCTTGCTGTAGATTTGGATCTAAAGTTATTCTGCCGACAGCTATATTCACCAAGCTGCTTTTAGCTTTCGCATATACTGCATAATCTTTAAAATAATACAACAGAGACACAATATCAAAATAGGTGACGTTGGCTTCATTTTCATCTAGGTAGGAGAATACATTAGGATCCATTAGATGGTTGGGGCCAAACTCACTTGTTGCAAGAAGTATATTTAATCTCTCCAGTGATATATACCCATTTCTAATATCATGTTTTTGTCTTTGAAACTTCAAACGGCCTACATGACTCATTATTTCCGTACGGAAAAACTCTATAGAACTAACTTTATTATTCTTTATAAACTGATCAGCGATGATTAACGTTTTAGAAATTTTGTTGGATGACGATACTGTAGGATTAACACTATAAAAGAAAAATACTAGCCTCATAATTATGAGTATAGCATCGCGAAAAATTTGATCTTTATCAGGCGTAGCTGGCACATCATGTTTATTGCCGCGCACAAGATCCTCTACTCGCCTACATAGCATCGACACCACGTAAGCCGACACATCAGAGTATCCTCTTGCACTATCACTCACTAGGGACTTAACTTTATTGACAAAACCCTGAACGAACTTCTCAGGATTAAAAATGCTATTGGGCAACGAATAATACTTTTCCTTAACTCTCACTTTTTTTATGAGCGTTTTTTCAAACTCGTCAAGAAGTCCTTTAACACCTACTATAGCTCGCGATTTATCTGTACAAAAAGGACGGCTATATTTTATCTGTTTGGATTCATTAACGCTCAGATTGTAAGCTCCTATTGCATCCGTTATCGTATTGGAAATCACCTCTGAAATCTCGCTACTGTGAGAAAAAACCAAATAATCATCTACATAACGAAGGATTTCATAATCATCTTCATACTTTAGCTTAAGCCTGCTGAGTTCCTGCATTACCTTAATGTCCACATCTTGTAAAATAATCTCAGCAAAAATTCTACTCACCTCCGATCCAACCGGCACACCGTTAGTTTCATTATTGTTACTTCTCTGGATCATTGTATCGAACTTTTGACAAAACTGACTTGTGTAGATGAGATTACTTTTGACAAATTCTTTATTTTTTATTGCCCAAGAAATAGTATGCGTATATATGCTTTGAAAGCAGCTCGCAATATCGAGCGTCCACATAGATGCGAATCTCTGCTCAAGCATCAAATAACGCGGAGAATTATACAGCCTGTAAAGCCGATTAAATCCTCGATACGAAAAATATGAAGATGCGTGCTTTCGCTTCAACTCAGACTCGAGAGTGTCTATATTTATTTCTTTGTATTTACTTGAAGGGTCAGCATCGTTAGCATAAAAGCTGCCGCCAACTTTTGCGGGAGCTCTAATTGATATTGGGCTTTGGGAGCATAACGACGTAATTATGCTGCTGTACTCACGATAGAAATCGCAATGATTTTTCTGAGAGCGTGGATGAATTAGTGAAAGAGTCCTCAAACTGCTTTCATTTTTAATTATTTTATACTTTAGAGGATACGATTGCTTAACCTGATTTTTCACAGCCTCCGCGGTATCGAGCCTATCGTCATCTTCAGGGCTTACAATATTTACATAAAGCGACCTAATAATACTGAAAGTATTTCCCTTTGCAGACTCTGCTTTATGATGATTTATATATAAGCCATCATTTGAAAAAATTATAGGCACATCTGACGGGGCGGTATCAGTTAGAACAGCTCTAAAATAATCTTTCTTGTCAATTTTAGTTCTTTTTTTGTTCTTCATAGCCAAATTCTCGTGATCTCTTTGAGTTTGTTAGGGCTAAATTTTCTGTGCGCCCGTTTCTCAAAGCCACGGCAAAACTTGAGTTTCAAGAGCGTTGTTCGTTGCAAATTGTTAAGCTTTCCTGCATAAACTCTAGCAAATCGACCTGAGGTGCTCGTAACCACTTTCTCAAGAAAGCTATCTAGCGACTCGAGACTTACGGATGGAAAGTCAATAGACGCATAGTTGTAATATATTCCGGTAGGTATTCTTCTTTCAGCGTCCTTGCTTTTAAGCTCTCTGTTACTTGTTAGAAATTTGACTCGATCATGCAACAACTCAAAATCGTTATTTTTGGAATAGCTAAAAAGAGCCTTGCACACTCTTTCCTTTATCTTATTTATTTTCTTATCATCTATGTCCACCTTGACCTGTCTAAAGACAGAACCGGCAGTATTTTCATTTTCGGAACCATTTTGCTTCTTAGGCAAAGGGCTATCGTAGACCGTGTAAGCGTAGCCTAGAAAATTAAAATCTATAATACGCTTTCCTTGAGGATTCTCAGCTCCTGCTTTTTTGCGCTTAGGTACCGAATAAATATGCGTCTTTTTCTTGTTGTATGTGAGGGGAGAGGGAAGGATTTGTGTTAACCACTGATAGAACTCGCTTTGTGTCTCATTAGAGGAAGTCACAATTAAAACATCATCGACAAATCTGGAAAAATAGAAAACATCTTCGTGCGTACGTAAGCTGTGATCATACGCAGTCAGTAATATCTCAGATATCGCAGGACTTATCTCGATCCCTCTAGGAATTCCGGGGCCGTAGGCATCACCAAAAGAACAAAGTATTTTTTTAGTTATAGCCTTTGCTTGACTCGACAGCTTCGGGTTTTCATCGATTATCTTTAGTACAAGACTGACTGGAATAGTCTCAAAAAAGGATTTTATGTCCAATCTGTACACATTGTACGAAGTGCCTTCCCTTAAATAGATAGGAATCTCTCTAGCGATTGACTGCCTATTACTTGCGGGAATATTAAAAGATGTGTAAATATTTTTTTTCAGCCGTCTTAAAACAAGCTTGCTTGCAAGATTACCGGCAGTATATCCAATTTTATCGCCTATATTTATTTTTTTTATAGATATCTCATGAGCACTATCGCACTGTGACAATTGCAAAGCGTATTCTAAAACGCTTTTCCTGAAATCGTCATCAGAAAGCCTTGGCTCATCATAAAAATCCGCCCGAGATAAACATCGCGCCAATGAAGAAATGCTAAATGCCTGATTCGCCATTCTCATATATCCCCTAAAAAATAAGCCTAGATCCTTTAGTGGCGCCCTCAAATAAGAGAATAGGCGTAAAACCGAAATGTAAGGTTTGAAAAAAAACTAATAAGAGAAAATTTATAAATAGAAACTGTACGTATAAGTAACCTAGAAATCCCATGCATAGCGTCGTCCTTGTGCTCTCACGACTGGCGATCAACGCTCACTATAGGAGCCATTGGCTACCCTGACGACCCCTTCTTTGAATTTAATCCGAGACCTTAACCGATAACCTCGCCAGCCTTACGCGACCACACCGTCACTGACGCGGCTATATTTGAGGCATTTTTAGAGCCAGCAAAGCTTCGCGGCCTGTTGCAAAAGCAATCACAACCCATTGGTTGTCCACAAGATTTTTTCATTCTCGCACCTATATCAGCTTCAATGCGCCCTATCCCTCTAGAATTAAATGCCACAAATTTGCCACACTCGCCCCGCTAACTGGGGCGAAAACCCGCTAACCCCAGCTAACACAACCCGTTGATTTCCCAGCTAATCCCCGCTAACGTATTGATTCTAAACGTCGACTTTTAGGACTCCGAAGGCAGTGGTCATGGGTTCGAATCCCGTCTGGTGCACCAAATTCGATATCAGGACGCGTAAGCAGTTCTGAGATTTTCAAAGCCCGCCTTGTGCGGGCTTTGTTGTTTCTGGCTATCCATCCCTGTGTGGTAGAAGACTTGCCGGAGGCATACCAGCCACAGAACGCAGGCCTCTTGATTCAATCCGCCAGCCAGGCGTTGCGCCACGCAAGCAGGTGTTCGTCCTTGAGCATCCAGTGGTCGAGT
>Ga0247814_10000432_pt1 | contig 33711 bp, 38 predicted proteins | sample UWRJL179409R1_FD_179947 | JGI IMG/M metagenome (GOLD analysis project Ga0247814, IMG submission 179947) | Plant litter microbial communities from Arlington Agricultural Research Station in Wisconsin, United States - UWRJ-L179-409R-1 | ecosystem: Environmental > Terrestrial > Plant litter >... | reverse complement strand
AGGGCTCGGGTCGACACGTTCGGTTTACGGCAAGATTTCTCAGGCAAATGGCGCATCACTTCCACTGCAAAGAGCCGCGGAATTATGCCGATTGCGAAAAAAATTTCAACCTGCTTTTATGTTTCCCCTACCAAAGGAGACGCAAATGGATTATCGCCAACTCGGCAGAACCGATCTCAACGTCAGCGCTATCTGCCTCGGCACCATGACCTGGGGCGAGCAAAACAGCGAAGCCGAAGCCTTTGCCCAGATCGAACGTGCCAAAACGGCGGGGATCAATTTCCTCGATACCGCCGAGATGTATCCCGTGCCACCCAAGCCGGAAACCTACGCCAGCACCGAGCGCATCATCGGCAACTGGTTCAAGAAACAGGGCGACCGCGCCGACTGGATCCTGGCCAGCAAGATCGCCGGCCCGGGCAATGCCATCGAGCATATTCGCGGCGGCAATCTCAAGCACAACCGCGAACACATCGTTGCCGCCCTCGACGCCAGCCTGGCGCGTCTGCAGACCGATTACCTGGATCTGTATCAGCTGCACTGGCCGGAACGCAGCACCAACTTCTTCGGCAAGCTGGGCTACACCCATTCCGATGAAGACTTCACGCCTCTGGAAGAAACCCTCGAAGCGCTGGACGAACAGGTCAAGGCCGGCAAGATTCGCCACATCGGCCTGTCCAACGAAACGCCGTGGGGCACCATGAAGTTTCTGCAACTGGCCGAAAGCCGCGGCTGGCCTCGCGCCGTGTCGATCCAGAACCCGTACAACCTGCTCAACCGCAGCTTTGAAGTCGGCCTGGCGGAAGTCGCGATTCGCGAACAGTGCGGCTTGCTGGCTTATTCGCCACTGGCGTTCGGCATGCTGTCAGGCAAGTACGAAGGGGGCGCGCGCCCGGCCAAAGGTCGTCTGAGTCTCTACAGCCGCTTCACACGCTATTTCAACCCGCAGTCCGAGGCAGCGTGCAGTCGTTACGTGGCTTTGGCCCGTGAGCACGGCCTGGAGCCGACACAGATGGCGCTGGCATTCGTTACCCGCCAGCCTTTCGTGACCAGCAACATCATCGGCGCCACCACGCTTGAGCAACTGGACAGCAACATTGCCAGTTTCGAGCTTGAGCTGTCCGAGGAAGTGCTGGCCGGGATCGAGGCGATCCATAAGGATCATCCGAATCCTGCGCCTTAAGTCAGTTTGAATAGTTGGAGCGAGGCTTGCCCGCGAACGGATCTATCAGGCGACTAACTATTGCCTGGCCTGACGCCTTCGCGGGCAAGCCTCCAACGGTTATCTAGTCCTATAAACTGCGTGCCACAATCTCTTTCATGATCTCGTTGGTGCCCGCATAAATCCGCTGCACCCTCGCATCGGCCCACGCCCTGGCGATCGGGTATTCCCACATGAAGCCGTAGCCGCCGTGCAGCTGCACGCATTCGTCGAGCACCTTGCATTGCAGGTCGGTGGTCCAGTATTTCGCCATCGCCGCAGTGGGCACGTCCAGTTTCCCCTCCAGATGCAACTCCAGACAGCGATCGACGAATACCCGGCCGATCTGCACCTCGGTGGCGATTTCCGCCAGCTTGAAGCGGGTGTTCTGGAAATCGGCGATCGCCTTGCCGAAGGCCTTGCGCTCCCGGGTGTATTCCAGGGTCCATTGCAGCGCGGCTTCGGCGGACGCCAACGCACCGACCGCCACGGTCAAACGCTCCTGGGGCAACTCCTGCATCAGGTAAGCAAAGCCCATCCCGGCTTGGCCGAGCAGGTTCTCCTTGGGCACGCGAACATCCTGAAAGAACAATTCCGACGTGTCCTGGGCCTTCATGCCGACTTTCTCAAGGCGCTTGCCCTTGGCAAAACCCGGCGTGTCGGCCTCGACCAAAAACAGACTGGTGCCCTTCGCGCCCGCCTTGGGGTCGGTCTTGGCGACGACGATGACCAGATCCGCCAGATAGCCGTTGGTAATAAAGGTTTTCGAGCCGTTGATCACGTATTCATCGCCGTCCAGCACAGCGGTGGTTTTCACGCCCTGCAAGTCGGAGCCAGCGCCGGGCTCGGTCATGGCGATGGCCGTGACCATCTCGCCCGATACCAGCTTCGGCAGATATTTCAGCTTCAGCGCTTCGCTGCCGTAATGCAGGATGTATGGCGCGACGATGTCCGAATGCAGGGAAAATCCAATGCCGGTCAAACCCAGGCGCCCGATCTCTTCGATCACCACAGTGCTGTAGAGAAAGTCCGCCGCCATGCCGCCGTACTCTTCCGGCAGATGCGAGCACAGCATCCCCTGCTCGCCCGCCTTGCTCCAGAGCTGGCGGTCGATATAGCCCTGCTTTTCCCATTGAGCATGGAAAGGCACGGCCTCCTGTTCAAGAAACTTGCGCACGCTGTCGCGAAAAAGTTCGTGCTCTGAGCTGAACAGGGTTCTGGGAATCATGCGGCACCTGAAGAATGAGAAAGCGGGATTGGCTTGCAGAGCCTATGCCGATGACGCGCGCGAGGACACTGGACACATCCGACAAAAAATAAGACGATCCAGCCGCTGCTTGACCACTTTCCCATATAAGAACAACAGAATATGTCGACCCAACCTTCCGCCCCGCTGCGGCGCGTCAGCATCCTGGCCATTGACGGGGTGTTCGCCTCGACCCTGATGCAGGCCAAGGATTTTTTCCATGTCGCCAGCCTGCGCTACAGCAAACAGCTGGGCCTGGGCCGAACGCCGGCGTTCGAAACCCGCCTGGTCAGCCCGGACGGCAAGTCCGTGCGCAGCTTCAGCGAAGTGATCCTGCCGGTAGACGGCGATCTTGCTCAAAGCGATGTGATCGTGATCCCGGCGTTCTGGGATGACTTTGATGCGTTGCTTCAGCGCTATCCGCAAATCCTGCCCTGGCTGCGTGAGCAACATGCCAATGGCGCGGTCTTGTGTGGCGAAGCCAGCGGCGTGTTCTGGCTGGCCGAGGCGGGCTTGCTGGATGGCAAGGAAGCGACTACTTACTGGCGCTTTTTCGACCAATTCAGTCAGCGCTTTCCCAATGTCTTGCTCAATCAGGAGAAACACCTGACAGACGCCGACAACCTGTATTGCGCTGGCGGCACGACATCGGCGTGTGATCTCTATATTTACCTGATCGAGCGGTTCTGCGGCGCCAACGTCGCCCAGGCCGTGGCGCGGGACATTCTGTATGAAGTGCAGCGCAACTATTCGCCGGGACGCATGGGGTTTGGCGGCCAGAAGCTGCATCAGGACGTGATGATCCTGCAGATCCAGCACTGGCTGGAAGAGCACTTCGCCGACAAGTTTCGCTTTGAGGATGTCGCCCGGGAGCACGGCATGAGCATTCGCAACTTCATGCGCCGCTTCCAGAGCGCGACGGGCGACAAGCCGCTGCATTACCTGCAACGCCTGCGCATCGAAACGGCCAAGGGCCTGCTCTCCGGCACCCGCAAGAGCATCAAGACCATCAGTTATGAAGTGGGCTACGACGATGCGAGCTTTTTTGCGCGCCTGTTTCGTCAACACACAGAATTATCACCGAATCAGTATCGGCAGCAGTTTCAGCAGGCCGCATGAGCGGCCTGCTGAAACTGTAGGACCGGCTTCAGCCGGGAGCCTGATGTAAAATTTTCTCCCGGCTAAAGCCGGTCCTACGGGCCGGTCCAACGAGCAGGCCATGCGACTCCGGCTAGGGCTTATGCGCCCGCGACAGGAATTCGTGGGACTGCATTTCCAGCAGGCGACTGAGCGTGCGCTGGAATTCGAAGTTCAGGCGTCCGCCGGTGTACAGGTCCTTGAGTTCCACTTCAGCCGAGATGATCAGCTTGACGTTGCGGTCGTAGAATTCGTCGACCATGTTGATGAAGCGGCGGGCGATGTCGTCAGTGGTGACGTTCATCTGCTCGACCCCGCTGATCAGCACGGCATGGAAAATCTTGCCCAGTTCGATGTAATCGTTCTGGCTGCGCGGCCCGTCGCAAAGCTCGCGGAAATCAAACCAGGCCACGTCGTCACAGGTACGAACGGCGCGAATTTCGCGATTCTCGATCATCAACACATCGTTTTCGATGGCTTTGGTGCATTCCGGCGTCAGGGCGCGGAAGCTTTTGCGCAGGCTTTCCTGAGCAGCGTCATCGAGAGGAAAGTGGAACAACTCGGCTTGCTCAAGATGGCGCAACCGATAATCCACGCCGCTGTCGACGTTGACGATTTCGGTGTTCTGCTTGATCAGGGCAATCGCCGGCAGGAAACGCGCACGTTGCAGGCCGTCTTTATAGAGACCGTCCGGCACGATGTTCGAGGTGGCGACCAGGGTCACGCCATTCTTGAACAGCTCTTCCATCAGCGTGCCGAGGATCATGGCATCGGTGATGTCCGAGACGAAAAATTCATCGAAACAGATGACTCGCGCTTCGTCGGAAAAACGCTTGGCGATGATCGTCAGCGGGTTCCGTTCGCCCTTGAGGGTGCGCATTTCTTCGTGGACGCGCTTCATGAAGCGGTGGAAGTGAGTGCGGACCTTGTCTTCGAACGGCAAAGCTTCGAAGAAAGTGTCGACCAGATAAGTCTTGCCTCGCCCTACGCCGCCCCAGAAGTACAAACCCTTGACCGGAGCCTGTTCTTTTTTGCCGAACAACTTGCCGAACATGCCCGGCTTGCTGGTGTGCGCGGCGACCAGGTCGTCGTACAAACGCTGCAAATGGCGCACGGCAGTTTCCTGCGCGGCGTCATGGAAAAAGTCGGGGCGCTTCAGATCTGCTTGATATCGTTCTAGGGGGGTCATATTCGTTAGCAAGGCAACAAAAACGGGCCGTCACTGTAGCGACGGCCCGACAGAATGGCAATCAGTCCTGTTGCGGCGTCAGAGCCGTTTTCAGGCTTTCGATGGCTGCATCCCGAGCCGTGGCGTCGGCAAATGCGGGGCTGTCGGCCACACATTGGCCATCAAGCCACAGGGTGAAGCTATCGCCTTCAGCACGAATGTCGAGTGCGCCGCCCTGCTGCAACTGTTTGCTGGCAGCGCCTGCAGCCTTGCCGTCGGCAAAATTGCGCGACAACACCAGCTGTTCGCCATCGGCGGCGAGCAGACGGAAGCGGAAACTGCCGTCGTCTTCACGGAAGCTGACGAAGCGTGCGCCCTTGGCGGCTTTTTTCTTCCCGGCGGTCGCTACCTGAACGTTGCTGCGGAACGAGCGCAGGCCGACGGCTTCGCGCAGCTCACCGAGGAACGGCGTGGCGACGCTGCGGGCTTTCGCGGCACCCGCGAGCAAAATGTCTTCCAGATCGGCGGGACGTTCGATCAGACGATGGTAGTTTTCCCGCGCTTCGCCCAGCTGACTGTCCAGCAGGGCGAACAAGCGATTCTTCGCCTCCCCCCAGCCCAAACCCTGCAACAACTCGGAACGGAACTCAGCGTTCTGCTCAGGCGTTGCGAAGGCCTGATAGAGGGTGAACAGGTGCGAGTTGTCCGGGTCTTTGGCTTCGCCCGGCGCACGGGAGTCGGTGACGATCCGCGAAATCGCGTCTTTCATCTCTCTGGCATTGCTGAACAACGGGATCGTGTTGTCGTAGCTTTTCGACATCTTGCGCCCGTCCAGACCTGGCAGCGTGGCAACGCTCTCCTCGATCAGGGCTTCAGGCATGACGAAGAACTCTTTGCCCTGGCCGAACAGGTGATTGAAGCGCTGGCCGATATCCCGGGCCATTTCCACGTGCTGGATCTGGTCGCGACCGACCGGCACCTTGTGGGCGTTGAACATGAGGATGTCCGCCGCCATCAGCACCGGGTAGCTGTACAAGCCCATGGTGATGCCGGCGTCCGGGTCTTCGCCAGTCTCGACGTTCTTGTCCACCGACGCCTTGTAAGCGTGCGCGCGATTGAGCAGGCCCTTGGCCGCCACGCAGGTCAGCAGCCAGGTCAGTTCCGGGATTTCCGGAATGTCGGACTGGCGATAAAAGGTCACGCGATCCACATCCAGGCCCGCAGCCAGCCAGGTCGCGGCGATTTCCAGACGCGAGCGCTGGATGCGCAGCGGGTCATCGCATTTGATCAGGGCGTGGTAGTCAGCCAGAAAGTAGAACGAATCGGCGCCGCTCTCGCGGCTGGCAACGATGGCCGGGCGAATCGCGCCCGCGTAGTTGCCCAGGTGAGGTGTGCCGGTGGTGGTGATACCGGTCAGGATACGAGTGGTCATGGCGGGTCGCTTATCGGGCTGTCATCAATTCGAAAGGCGCGGCATGACCAGATCCTTGAGATCGGTCAGCTTGCCGTGAAAAAAGTGTCCGCATTCTGCCACTTTCAGCAGCTCATGTGGACGCGGCAGCGCGGCGGACCAGTCATATACCACTTGCGGATCGATGACTTCGTCGGTTTCCGGCTGGATCAGGGTCAGCGGACAGTTCTGCGGCAGCTGATCCTGTTCGCCCAGGCGCATGACCGCCGGCGCGATCATGAACAGATGTTTCAGCTGTTCGCCACTGGCCTCAAGCCGCCCAGCCAGGGTCGCCGCGACGTAGCCGCCAAAGGAAAAACCGAACAAGGTGATCGGCAGTTCGGGCTGCTGCTCGCGCAACCAGCGGGCCACGGCCACAGCATCTTCGACTTCGCCCACACTGGCTTCGGAGGTGCCGGCACTGGCGCCGACGCCGCGATAATTGAAGCGCAGGGTACTCAGACCGGCGTCGCGAGCCGTACGTTGCAGGGTCGAGACGACTTTATTGAGCATCGTGCCGCCCTGTACCGGGTTAGGATGGCAAATCAGCGCCAGGCCTTTGGCATCCGCCAGATCCAGGTACAGCGCTTCGAGCTGGCCCACGGGGCCATCAATCAAAACAGGGGTTTCGCGCATGAGCAAATATGAACTCCGTGACCTCGGATTGGGTCGACTCGTCTAGCTGATTGTCTGCCGGTTACGTATCCGTGAGCGTGTCGCGGTATACAGAGCAGGTTCGAGCCGTTAACGTAAAGCAAAGCCGTTTATAGAGGAAGGACTCGTGGAACACTCGCTCTTAGTTTGGTTGTTGCCGACCCTTGCGCTGGTCGCCGGTCTGGTTATCGGTTTCCTGGTCGCACGTCTGCTGCCCAACACCGCCCCCAATGGAACCCAGCGCCAGCTGGATGACGTTCAGGAGCGTTTCGACAATTATCAGAACGAGGTGGTCACTCACTTCAACAGTACGGCTAATCTGGTGCAGAAGCTGTCCCAGAGCTATCAGGAAGTTCAGGAACACCTCGCCGAGGGCGCCAATCGTCTGGCCCTCGATGAACAGACCCGTCAGCGCCTGCTCGCTGCGCTGCACCCGGAAGCCAATACGATCCAGCGTGATCGTCTGACGCCGCCACGCACCCAGGCAGAGCCGCCCAAGGACTACGCGCCGAAAATGCCGAATGCCCCAGGCATGCTGGATGAACATTACGGTTTGAAAAAGTAATTCGCGACACGCTGCACACAAAAACCCCGCCATTGGAATGAATGGCGGGTTTTTTTGTGGGCACAGGTTTGTTTTCGCCTGCTATGTGGGATGGACCGACGCCTTCCCGGCTAAAGCCGGTCTTACGGGGTGTATCAACAAAAAACCCGCCATCATCTGGCGGGTTTTTTGTTACGGCGTCAGATCAAGGATCAGATCGCGCCACGGCTGCGCAGCAGTTCCAGCACTTGTTTGACGCTTTCTTCAAGGTTCAGCGACTGTGTGTCGAGGACCAGGTCGGCGTTGAGCGGCACGTCGTATGGGAAGGACTCACCTGGAATGTTGTCGCCATCAGCGGCATACAGGCCTTGTGGGTCACGCTCGCGGCAAACGGCAGGCGACGCCTGGACGTAAACGGTCAGCAGACGATCAGCACCGATCAGCGATTTGGCTTGCTCGCGGCCTTCGGCATCCGGCGCAACAAATGCAGCCAGTGTCAGCAGGCCCGCTTCGTTGAACTGACGCGCCACGTGCGCGGCACGACGCCAGTTCTCGGTACGCCCGGCACGGTCCTGCGGCAGACCCTTGTTCAGGTCGTGACGCAGGTTCTGGCCGTCGAGCACGAACACCGCCCGGCCCATGTCGAACAGCTTGCGCTCGACCGCATAGGCCAGGGTGCTCTTGCCAGCGCCGGACAGGCCGCTGAACAGCACGGTGGCCGGTTGCTGGCCGAAGCGCTGGGCACGCTCTTCGGTCGCTACATGGGCAAGCTTGCCATGATGACTGGCGCTGCTGCCGCCCACCGCTTTGGCGATGATCATGCCCGCCGCGACGGTGCCATTGGTCAGGCGATCAATGACGATGAACGAGCCGGTGGTGCGATTGCTGTCGTAACCGTCCAGAGCGATAGGCGAATCAAGGCTGACCTTGACCCGACCAATCTCGTTGAGCTGCAACGAACTGGCGGCGCCTTCTTCAAGCGTGTTCACATCCACGCGGTGCACGATGCTGGTGATCGAACCCGGCACGTAACTGGTCGCGCGCTTGATGTCGTATTTCTTGCCCGGCAGCATGGGTTCTTCGGCCATCCACACCAACATGGCGTCGAACGCGTCGGTAACCTGCGGCACGTTGTCGGCATGCACCAACAGGTCGCCACGGGAAATATCGATCTCGTCTTCCATGGTCAGGGTTACCGCCTGACCGGGACCGGCGTGCTCCAGCTCGCCCTCGAAGGTGACAATGGATTTCACGCGGCTGCTCTTGCCCGACGGCAGCACCACGACTTCGTCGCCTTTGTGCACGATGCCGCTGGCCAGCGTGCCGGCGAAACCACGGAAGTTCAGGTTCGGACGGTTGACGTACTGCACCGGGAAACGCAGGTCGGTGTAGTTGCGGTCGTTGGCGATCTCGACGGTTTCGAGGATTTCCATCAGCGACTGACCGGTGTACCAGGGCGAACGCTCGCTCTTGTTCACCACGTTGTCGCCCTTGAGCGCCGACATCGGCACAAAGGCCATGGTCGTCGGTTTGAAGGCGATACCTTCGGCGAACTTCAGGTAATCAGCCTTGATCGACTCGAAAACGCTTTCGTCGAAGCCGTTGAGGTCCATCTTGTTGATCGCCACGACGATGTGCTTGATGCCCAGCAGCGAGGCAATGAAGCTGTGTCGCCGCGTCTGGGTCTGCACGCCGTAACGGGCGTCCACGAGAATGATCGCCAGGTCGCAGGTCGATGCGCCGGTGGCCATGTTGCGGGTGTACTGCTCGTGGCCTGGCGTATCGGCAATGATGAACTTACGCTTGGCGGTGGAGAAATAGCGGTAAGCCACATCGATGGTGATGCCCTGCTCGCGCTCGGCCTGCAGGCCGTCGACCAGCAGCGCCAGATCCACGTCATCGCCGGTGGTGCCGGATTTCTTCGAATCGCGGGTGATGGCTTCCAGGTGATCTTCGTAGATCATCTTGGAGTCGTGCAGCAGACGCCCGATCAGCGTGCTCTTGCCGTCATCGACGTTGCCACAGGTCAGAAAACGCAGCATTTCCTTGCGTTCGTGCTGGCCCAGATAGGCGAGGATGTCCTCGCTGATCAAATCAGATACGTGCGACATGACAACCCCTTAGAAATAACCCTGACGTTTCTTTTCTTCCATCGAACCTGCGCCATCGTGATCGATGACCCGGCCCTGGCGTTCGGAAGTTCGCGTCAGGAGCATTTCCTGAATGATGTCGGTGAGGCTGGTGGCCTCGGACTCGACTGCGCCCGTCAACGGGTAGTCGCCAAGTGTGCGGAAACGGACTTTTTTCTTGACGATGCGGGCCTTGTCCTCATCGCTGAGGTGATTGAGCAGGCGCTCGTCGTCGATCATGATCCAGGTGCCGTTCATCTCGATAACGTCGCGCTCGGCGGCGAAATACAGCGGCACAATCGGGATACCTTCAAGGTAGATGTACTGCCAGATATCCAGCTCGGTCCAGTTGGACAGCGGGAATACGCGGATCGACTCGCCTTTGTTGACGTTGCCGTTGTACACATTCCACAACTCGGGACGCTGGTTTTTCGGGTCCCAGCGATGCTTGGTGTCGCGGAACGAGTACACGCGCTCTTTGGCACGAGACTTTTCTTCATCACGACGCGCGCCACCAAACGCGGCATCAAAGCCGTATTTGTCCAGGGCCTGCTTGAGACCTTCGGTCTTCATGATGTCGGTGTGCTTGGAGCTGCCGTGGGTCAGCGGGTTGATACCCTGCGCAACGCCATCGGGATTGACGTGAACGATCAGGTCCAGGCCCAGTTCCTCGACCATGCGGTCGCGGAAACGATACATTTCCTGGAATTTCCACCGGGTATCCACGTGCATTACCGGAAACGGCAACTTGCCCGGGAAAAACGCCTTGCGCGCCAGGTGAAGCATGACGGCAGAGTCTTTACCGACGGAGTACAGCATCACCGGATTATCAAACTCGGCGGCGACCTCGCGGATGATGTGGATGCTTTCCGCCTCCAGCTGTTTCAGATGCGTCAGTTTGTCGACCATGGCTACTCACGGATTGCATTCGTTATTGACCGGGCAAACGCCCGGGACGGCCAGCGGGCCGTGTTCGAGGCGGCACTCTAGCACAGCGACTGCTTCTATTCAGGAGGCGGGATAGATCGAAACGATCTATGGATATACCGCCTCGTTTGGGTGATCAGATCGGATTGGGACAGTCGATGAACAGATGCTCCAGCGCAAAGCGCCGGGCCAGATAATCCCCCAACGCCTGAACCCCGTAACGCTCGGTGGCGTGGTGACCGGCGGCGATGAAGCTGATGTTGTTCTCCTGGGCACTGTGAAACGTTTGCTCCGAGGCTTCGCCGCTGAGGAACAGATCGACGCCGGCCAGCACCGCCTGATCGATGTAACCCTGCCCGCCGCCGGTACACCAGCCAACCCGGCGAATCATCTCGCTGCCTTCGATCAACAAGGGTTCGCGTCCCAGCGCTTCTTGCACGCGCCGGGCAAAATCCCGAGGCATCATCGGCTCGGCCAGTGAACCGACCAGACCAATAACCTTCGGGTTTTCCGGATCGAGCGGCCCCTCGACGGTGATATCCAATTGCCGCGCCAACTGCACGTTATTGCCGACGTCCGGATGCAGATCCAGCGGCAAGTGGTACGCCAGCAGGCTGATGTCGTGCTTGAGCAGCGTTTTCAGGCGACGCTGCTTCATGCCGGTCACGCAGGGGTTTTCGCCCTTCCAGAAATAACCGTGGTGGACGAGGATCAGATCGGCCTGGGCCTCTACCGCGGCATCGAGCAACGCCTGACTGGCGGTGACGCCACTGACGATGCGCATGACTTGCGGGCGGCCCTCGACTTGCAGGCCGTTGGGGCAGTAGTCCTGGATGCGGGCGCTGCTCAGATAGCGATCGGCTTCTTCTACTAGGGTGCTCAGCGCAACGGCCATGAAAGACTCCTGAATAATCGGTTCAGCGCGGATAGTGTCCTGACTCGGGAAAACGTACACTTTCGTACTGCTTATTTCCGAGACAGGACAGCAACTGCTCGTATAATGCCGCCCATTATGGCGCAGATGGGCGACCAGCCGCAGCGTCGAACCACTTTCAGGACTGCTCAATGTTCAAAGCACTGCGGTTTTTCGGCTGGCCGTTGCTGGCCGGTGTGCTCATCGCTCTACTGATTATTCAGCGTTACCCGCAATGGGTTGGTTTGCCCACTCTGGATGTGAATCTGCAACAGGCGCCACAGACCACCAAGGTTCAGCAAGGGCCGGTGTCCTATGCCGACGCAGTGAGCATTGCGGCGCCTGCGGTCGTCAATCTCTACACGACCAAGATGGTTAACAAGACCAGCCATCCACTGTTCGAAGACCCACAATTCCGACGCTTCTTCGGCGATAACCTGCCCAAGCAGAAGCGCATGGAATCCAGCCTCGGCTCGGGCGTCATGATGAGTCCGGAAGGCTACATTCTGACCAACAACCACGTGACCACTGGCGCGGACCAGATTGTCGTGGCCCTCAAGGACGGTCGGGAAACCATCGCCCGGGTGATCGGCAGCGACCCCGAGACCGATCTGGCAGTGCTCAAGATTGACCTGAAGAACGTGTCGGCAATCACCATTGGCCGCTCTGACAGCATCCGCATCGGCGATGTCGCGCTCGCTATCGGCAACCCGTTCGGCGTCGGCCAGACCGTAACCATGGGCATTATCAGCGCCACGGGTCGCAATCAGCTCGGTCTCAACACTTACGAAGACTTTATCCAGACCGACGCGGCCATCAACCCGGGCAACTCCGGCGGTGCGCTGGTCGATGCCAATGGCAACCTGACCGGTATCAATACCGCGATCTTTTCCAAGTCCGGTGGCTCACAGGGGATTGGTTTTGCGATTCCGACCAAGCTGGCGATGGACGTCATGAAGTCGATCATCGAGCACGGTCAGGTGATTCGCGGCTGGCTGGGCATTGAAGTGCAGCCCTTGACCCAGGAACTGGCCGAGTCGTTCGGCTTGAAGGATCGTCCTGGCATCGTGGTCGCGGGTATTTTCCGCGACGGCCCGGCGCAGAAAGCCGGCTTGCAGCTCGGCGATGTGATCCTGAGCATCAATGGCGAGCCCGCCGGCGACGGACGACGCTCGATGAATCAGGTGGCCCGCACCAAACCCAGCGACAAGATCGACATCCAGGTCATGCGTAACGGCAAGGAAATGAAGCTCAGCGCCGAAGTCGGCATGCGCCCGCCACCGGCAGTGACGCCGGTTGAGCAGGAATAGGCCTGTCTGGCGTCTCGCTCTCGAATTAGCGCTTCGTTGGTAGGACCGGCTTTAGCCGGGAGGACGCACTCCCGACTAAAGCCAGTCCTACAGATATTGCGCTTGTAACCTACAACCCCGCCAACCCATCCAGCAGCGCCTGATTCTGCTCCGGCGTGCCAATGCTGATGCGCAGGAATTGCTCGATGCGTTTCTGCGTGAAGTGCCGCACGATCACGCCTTGCTCACGCAGTTGCGCCGCCAGCCCTGCCGCATCGTGGTCGGAGTGACGGGCGAAGATGAAGTTCGCCGCCGAAGGCAATACCTCGAACCCCTTCTCCTGCAACGCCGCGATCAATGCTTCACGACTGGCGATCACTGCATTGCGGGTCGCGTCGAAGTGCTCGCGATCCTCGAACGCTGCCGTCGCGCCAACAATCGCCAGGCGATCCAGCGGATAGGAGTTGAAGCTGTTCTTGACCCGCTCCAGCGCTTCGATGAGATCCGGATGGCCAACCGCCAGGCCGACCCGCAAGCCCGCCAGCGAACGCGACTTGGACAACGTCTGGGTGACCAGCAGGTTGGGATAACGCTGCACCAGGCCGATTGCGGTTTCGCCACCAAAGTCGATATACGCCTCGTCGACTACGACCACTGAATCCGGGCTGGATTTGACCAGTTTTTCCACAGCTTCCAGTGCCAGCAGGCAACCGGTTGGCGCATTCGGGTTGGGGAAAATGATGCCGCCGTTAGGCTTGGCGTAATCCTCGACGCGAATCTGGAAATCTTCGTCCAGCGGCACGGCATCGAAATCGATGCCATACAAACCGCAATACACCGGATAGAAGCTGTAGCTGATGTCCGGAAACAGCAGCGGTTTGTCGTGGCGGAAAAACGCGTTGAAGATGTGCGCCAGCACTTCGTCGGAGCCGTTACCGAGAAAGACGTGGCTGGCCGGCACGCTGTAATAACTGGCCACTGCCTGCTTGAGCAGATCGCTGTTCGGATCCGGATACAGGCGCAGGTCATCGGTCAGCTCGGCGCGCATCGCCGACAAGGCCTTTGGCGATGGGCCGTACGGATTTTCATTGGTGTTGAGTTTGACCAGCTTGGTCAGCTTCGGCTGTTCGCCCGGCACATAAGGCACCAGATCATTGACGAACGCACTCCAGAATTTACTCATTTCAGTTCCCCTGCCCTTCAGTGCTGTCGATGATTCGGTATTCGGCGCTGCGCGCGTGAGCGGTCAGAGACTCGCCCCGGGCCAGCACTGAAGCAGTCTTGCCCAATTCAGACGCGCCCTGCTCCGAGCAATAGATGATCGAGGAGCGCTTCTGGAAATCGTATACACCCAGCGGCGATGAAAAGCGCGCGGTGCCCGAGGTTGGCAGGACGTGGTTCGGTCCCGCGCAATAGTCGCCCAGCGCTTCAGAAGTGTGACGACCCATGAAGATCGCGCCCGCGTGGCGAATCAGCGGCAACCAGGTTTCCGGATCGGCCACCGACAACTCCAGGTGTTCCGGCGCAATCCGGTTGGCGACTTCAATTGCCTGCTGCATATCCACCACTTTGATCAAAGCACCACGGCCATTGATCGACTTGTCGATGATTTCGGCACGCTCCATGGTCGGCAGCAATTTAGCGATGCTCGCCGCGACTTTATCGAGGAATTCGGCATCAGGGCTGACCAGAATCGCCTGGGCGTCTTCATCGTGCTCGGCCTGGGAAAACAGATCCATGGCGATCCAGTCCGGATCGGTCTGGCCGTCGCAGACCACGAGGATTTCCGAAGGACCGGCGATCATGTCGATGCCGACCTGACCGAACACGTGGCGCTTGGCGGTTGCCACATAGATGTTGCCGGGGCCGACGACCTTATCGACCTTGGGCACGCTTTCGGTGCCATAGGCCAATGCGGCAACCGCTTGTGCGCCGCCGATGGTGAAGACCCGGTCGACGCCGGCAATACAGGCGGCAGCCAGCACCAGTTCGTTGATTTCGCCACGCGGCGTCGGCACAACCATGACCACTTCAGTGACGCCCGCCACTTTCGCGGGAATCGCGTTCATGAGCACCGATGAAGGGTAAGACGCCTTGCCGCCCGGCACATACAGCCCGGCGCGATCCAGCGGCGTGACTTTTTGGCCCAACACCGTGCCATCAGCCTCGGTGTAGGTCCAGGAATCCTGTTTCTGCTTTTCGTGGTACATGCGCACCCGATCCGCAGCTTTCTCCAGTGCTTGGCGCTGGGACGCCGTGATGCGCGTCAATGCAAGTTCCAGACGCTCCCGAGGCAGGATCAGATCCGCCATCGAAGCGACCTGCAAACCGTCAAAGCGCTGCGTGTACTCAACCAGCGCGGCATCGCCACGTTCGCGCACAGCCTTGATGATTTCCAGCACGCGCTCGTTGACCGAATCATCAGACACACTTTCCCAGCTCAGCAGATGATCCAGATGATGTGCGAAATCAGGGTCAGCAGCATTGAGTCGGCGAATTGCAGTCGGTGCGGTCATAGCGAGAGCCTCATAGGAATGGCAAAAACTCAGGCGCCCTAAACTAGCAGTCGATCCGCTTGGGCACCTGAGAATTCTGGCTATGAGGCGGATAGACGAGCGCGACTCATGGCCGCGCGGGTAAGTCAGCCGCGGTGTCGAGACTCCACTGCATTGCGCAGGGTGTCGATGAGCGACTGGATACGAGCGTGCTGCATTTTCATGGAAGCCTTGTTCACCACCAGACGCGAGCTGATGGTCGCAATCAGTTCCTGCGGCTCAAGACCGTTGGCGCGCAACGTGTTGCCGGTATCCACCACGTCAATGATCTTGTCGGCCAGGCCAATCAACGGTGCCAGCTCCATGGAGCCGTACAGTTTGATGATATCGACCTGGCGGCCTTGCTCGGCATAGTAGCGCTTGGCGACATTGACGAACTTGGTTGCCACCCGCAGGCGGCCTTTGGGCTCGACAGCGCCGATTGCACCGGCGGTCATCAGCCGGCATTTGGCGATCTGCAGATCCAGTGGCTCGTACAGGCCCTGGCCGGTGTATTCCATCAGCACATCTTTACCAGCAACACCCAGGTCAGCGGCGCCATGCTCGACATAGGTCGGAACGTCGGTGGCACGCACGATCAGCAGGCGCACATCGGGCTGGGTCGTGGGGATAATCAGCTTGCGGCTCTTGTCCGGATTCTCGGTAGGCACGATGCCGGCTTCAGCGAGAAGCGGCAGGGTGTCGTCGAGGATGCGGCCCTTGGACAATGCGATGGTCAACATGGGAAACGTCAATCCTTATCAGGAAGCTTTTGTCCGAACGCAAGCGGCGCCGAACAAATCCTCGTGCCCGATCAAGGCGGCACAAGGTGAAACGAATCATGTGCTGCCCGAACCCGGGTACGGCCTCGGACAGCAGATCACAGACTACTAGCCCGGAACGCGACGGATCTTGGCGCCCAGCATCTGCAGTTTCTCTTCGATGCACTCGTAGCCACGATCTATGTGGTAGATGCGATCGATCAGTGTGTCACCCTGAGCAACCAGCGCCGAAATAACCAGACTGGCTGATGCACGCAGGTCGGTTGCCATGACTGGCGCACCTTTGAGGACCTGGGTACCGGTGACGATTGCAGTGTTGCCTTCAACCTGAATCTGCGCGCCCATGCGGTGCATCTCGTAAACGTGCATGAAGCGGTTTTCGAAGATGGTTTCGATGACTGCGCCAGTGCCTTCGGCAATAGCGTTGAGGGAGATGAACTGCGCCTGCATGTCAGTCGGGAACGCCGGATACGGAGCCGTGCGCACATTAACAGCCTTGGGCCGTTTACCGTGCATGTTCAGCTCGATCCAGTCCACACCGCTGGTGACTTCAGCACCGGCTTCCTGGAGCTTGAGCAACACCGCTTCGAGGATGGTTGGATCGGTGTCCTTGACCTTGACGCGACCGCCAGTGGCAGCAGCGGCAACCAGGTAGGTACCGGTCTCGATACGGTCCGGCATGACTTTATAAGTCGCTGAACCCAGACGCTTGACGCCATCAATGGTGATGGTGTCAGTACCGGCACCGTGAATCTTGGCACCCATGGCGATCAGGAAGTTGGCCAGATCGACCACTTCAGGTTCACGAGCGGCGTTCTGCAGAACACTGCGGCCATTAGCCAGGCTCGCAGCCATCATGATGTTCTCGGTACCGGTCACGCTGACGGTATCGAAGAAGAAGTTGGCTCCGTGCAAGCCGCCTTCCGGCGCCTTGGCCTTGATGTAGCCGCCTTCTACGTCAATCACTGCGCCCATGGCTTCAAGACCGCGGATATGCAGATCGACCGGACGCGAACCAATAGCGCAACCGCCAGGCAGTGCAACTTCGGCCTCACCGAAACGGGCAACCATCGGACCGAGCACCAGGATCGAAGCACGCATGGTTTTAACCAGCTCATACGGTGCGACCAGGGTTTTGATGGTGCGGGCGTCGATTTCAACGCTGAGCTTTTCGTCGATCACAGGCTCGATGCCCATGCGGCCGAACAGCTCGATCATGGTGGTGATGTCGTGCAGGTGCGGCAGGTTTTGCACCGTCACTGGCCCATCGGCCAGCAACGTAGCGGCAAGAATCGGCAGGGCAGAGTTCTTCGCCCCGGAAATGCGGATTTCGCCATCAAGACGAACGCCGCCAGTAATAATCAGTTTATCCATTAGAATCTCGACGCCAATTGGCTCAGGTGCGCTCGGCCCATGCAGCGCGGCTGAAAAATTTCATAGTGACCGCGTGGATGCTGCCATCGGCAATCCAGGGGTTCAAATGCGCATAGATCTGCTGCTGACGCTTGACCGGGCTCAGGCTGGCCAGCTCGTCGTTGATCACGTTCAGTTGGAAATTGCAGCCTTCGCCTTCAACTTCGACCTGAATCTCGGGCAGCTTTCCTTCAAGGAAGCTCTTAACTTCTACGGCGTGCATGCTAAACCTCGATTGGCGCCCGACGCGCGCGGGTCGGCCATCATACAAAAAAGCCCGCCGAATGCGAACCCCGCATAGCAGGGCCCGGACGAGGGGGCTTTAACTGTGAATCATTAATGCTCGTTAAAAAGCTCGGTCAGCTCTGATACCTGGGCAATCTTGCGCATGTCTTCAGGCATGGCACGAACGCTGACGGATTTGCCGGCATCCCGCGCGTCACGCATGAATGCCAGCAACAAGGCGAGACCAACACTGCTGGATTTCTCAACCCCTGAGCAATCAAGGACCACGCTCGACAACTCGCTTGAGCTGATGAGTGCTGCTCCCTGTTTGCGCAGTGCAGGCCCGGTGCTGTAATCAAGCACGCCCGTCAGCTGCAACTCACCCGGCGCACCAAGGCGAACGGCAGCCTCACTCATTGGGCAGCCTTTTCAGCAGCTTCGGCGGTCACTTCCTTGGCCTTGGCTACTTCGCCAGCCCAGTTATTGATGGTCTCATCCAGGTTGTTGCCATTGCGCTGCATGGAGTCAGCGAACTGATCACGGAACAGCTTGCCGATGTTGATGCCGTTGATGATCACATTACGGACCTTCCACTCACCGCCCAGCTTGACCAGCGTGTAGGACACTGGATATACGGCGCCGTTGTTGCCTTTGACCTGCATGTCGACGCTGGTGCGGTCAGCACCTTCGGACTTTTCAGGGGAAACGGTGATGCCCTGGTTGTTGTATTCCAGCAGCGCGTTGCCATAAAACTGCATCAGGCTGCGCTTGAAGTTTTCCTGGAAACGCTGCATCTGAGCCGGCGAAGCATTACGTGAATACTTGACAGTCATGATGCTCTTGGAGATGCCGTCAGCATCCACAACTGGCCCGACAATACGGTTCAGAGCATCGTAGAAGGCGCTCGGATTGCTTTTGTATTGCTCTTTGTTTGCGGCCAGATCGCTCAACAATTCCTTGGTGGTGCGATCCACCAGCTCATGGGCGGACGGGGTGGCGGCAGCATTTGCAAGCATTGGTAGCACTGCCAGCAACACCAGCAGACCACGGCGCACGATAGAGATCATGTAAAAGCTCCTCATTTAGCGTCTTTACTCACGGTATTGAGCAGGAATTTTCCGATCAGGTCTTCCAGCACGAGCGACGATTGAGTGTCGTGGATGGTACTGCCATCCTTGAGCAACCCGTCATCGCCACCGACGCTGATACCCACATATTTTTCACCCAGCAAACCGGCCGTCAGGATCGATGCAGTGGAATCAATAGGCAGGTTATCCACCTTTTTCTGCACTTCCATCGTCACCCGACCTGTGAAGGTATCGCGATCCAGATCGATCGCCGTGACCCTGCCAATCGTGACGCCCGCCATGCTGACCTTAGCTCTGACAGTCAAACCGGCGATATTGTCGAAATTTGCATAAAGTTTATAGCTATCGGTGGCGGCACTGGCGCTCAGACCGCTCACACGCAGGGCCAGCAGGAGCAGAGCCAAAATCCCGGCCAGCAGGAACAGGCCGACACCGGTTTCGATGGTGCGGTTTTGCATCAGAAATCTCCAAACATCAAGGCGGTCAGAATAAAGTCCAGGCCCAATACGGCCAGCGAGGCATATACGACTGTTTTGGTCGTGGCGCGACTGATCCCCTCTGAAGTGGGCTCGCAATCGTAACCCTGGAAAACGGCGATCCAGGTCACTACAAAGGCAAATACGACGCTCTTGATCACGCCATTGATCACATCGTCGCTGAAAGAAACGCTGTTTTGCATGTTTGCCCAGAAAGAGCCCTCGTACACGCCCAGCCAGTCGATGGCGACCCAGGAGCCTCCCCAGATACCCACGACGCTGAAGATCATCGCCAGCAGCGGCAACGAGATGAACCCGGCCCACAGCCTTGGCGCAATGATGTACTTGAGCGGATCGACACCAATCATCTCCAGGCTGGACAACTGCTCAGTAGACTTCATGTTGCCGATTTCGGCAGTCAAGGCAGAACCGGCACGACCGGCGAACAATAAGGCAGTGACCACGGGACCAAGTTCACGCAACAGGGTCAATGCAACCATTTGCCCGACGGCCTGCTCGGAGCCGTAGTTGGCGAGAATGCTGAACCCCTGCAATGACAAGACCATGCCGATGAACATCCCGGACACAACAATAATCGCCAGGGACATGACGCCGACTGAGTACAGTTGCTTGACCAGCAGCTGAAAGCCGCCACTGATCCCACCGCGGCCGAACAAGGCGTGAACCAGGAATATTCCTGAGCGTCCGAATACGGCGACAATATCGATTGCGCTTCGCCCCAGCAGGCGAATCCGCTCCATTAGTGACTTCTTGCGCATCAGCGCTTCCCCAAAAGATCTTCGCGATAATCCGCAGCAGGATAGTGAAACGGTACAGGCCCGTCCGGGTCGCCGGTCATGAATTGGCGAATGCGCGGATTGTCAGAGCCCATCAGCTCCTCCGGAGTGCCCTGCCCCAGCACCTGCCCGTCGCCAACCACGTAGAGGTAATCGGCGATACTCGCCGTCTCGTCCAGATCATGGGAAACCACGACACTGGTGATACCCAATGCGTCGTTGAGCAGCTTGATCAGCCGAACCAGAACACCCATGGCAATAGGGTCCTGCCCAACGAATGGCTCGTCATACATCAGAATCTGCGGATCGAGCGCGATGGCCCGGGCGAGCGCCACACGGCGCTTCATGCCGCCAGACAGCTCGTCAGGCATCAACTCGAAGGCGCCACGCAGCCCCACCGCCTGCAATTTGAGCAGCACGATGTCCCGGATCATCTCTTCCGGCAGTTGGGTATGGACACGCAGCGGGAATGCCACGTTCTCGAACACATCGAGATCCGTGAACAGGGCGCCACTTTGAAACAGAACCCCCATGTGCTTGCGTGCGTCAAACAGATCGCTGCGCGACAGCTCGGGCAAATTCTGCCCGTTGACCCACACCTGGCCTGCCGAAGGCCGCAACTGGGCACCCATCAGACGCAACAGAGTGGTCTTGCCGCTGCCCGAAGGTCCCATGATGCCGGTGACTTTGCCACGGGGGATGCGAATATCGATATTTTCGAAGATGCTGCGCGTACCGCGCTTGAAGGAAACGCCCTTCAACTCGATCGCGTAGGCGTTATCGGCGCTCATCTAAACTCCTTGCGATACAGCCTTACGCTCAGCTGTCGGGCCTCTTGCGGACGACATGCTGTCTAGGTAGACCGAACAAGCCGCGAACTATACCACCGCCGTATGGCGCGCCCAATAGCGAACCCGGACCAAAGAGTAACGGCGTAATATTTTGAGACATGCCGTGCACAGCTGCAGGCACAGATGTAACAGCAAAGAGACGATTACCGATGTGGACGACGATCAGACGTGAGGGATTCGTGCATTACCGCTATAATCGCCGCCTTTTAGCAGGCTGATCAATTTCCACATGAGCCAATCCAGCGACCTGATCCAATCAGCACAACGCACTATCCGCCTCGAAATCGAAGCTGTCGAAGGCCTGCTCGGCCACATTGACGCCGATTTCGTTCGTGCCTGCGAGATGATTCTGGCCAGTAAAGGCAGAGTCGTCGTGGTTGGGATGGGCAAGTCCGGGCATATCGGCAAGAAAATCGCAGCGACTCTGGCGAGCACCGGCACCACCTCGTTTTTTGTTCACCCGGCCGAAGCCAGCCATGGTGATATGGGCATGATCACGTCCGAAGACATCATTCTGGCCCTGTCAAACTCGGGCACCACGGCAGAAATCGTCACCCTGTTGCCGCTGATCAAGCGCCTTGGCATCAAGATGATCAGCCTGACCGGCAATCCGGCGTCGACTCTGGCTAAAGCGGCAGACGTCAACCTCAACGCCCACGTCGAGCACGAAGCCTGCCCGCTGAACCTGGCACCGACCTCGTCGACCACTGCGGCACTGGTGTTGGGCGACGCACTGGCGGTCGCACTGCTGGAAGCCCGCGGCTTTACGGCCGAGGACTTCGCCTTTTCACATCCAGGCGGAGCACTGGGTCGGCGCTTGCTGCTCAAGGTCGAGCACGTCATGCATACCGGCGATCAGCTTCCTAAAGTCCAGCGCGGCACACTGCTGCGCGACTCGCTGATGGAAATGACCCGTAAAGGTCTGGGCATGACAGCCATCCTTGAAGCTGACGGACGACTGGCAGGCATCTTCACCGACGGCGACCTGCGTCGCACCCTCGATCGCCCCATTGATATCCGCCTGACCACCATCGATGAAGTGATGACCGTCCACGGCAAGACTGCGCGCCCGGAAATGCTCGCAGCCGAAGCGCTGAAAATAATGGAAGATCACAAGATCGGTGCGTTGATCGTCGTCGATGAAAACGACCATCCTGTCGGCGCATTCAACCTTCAGGACCTGCTGCGCGCAGGCGTCATGTAAAGGAAACCTGCAAATGACCACCGACCTGCTGCAACGCGGCAAGAACATCAAGCTGGCAATTTTCGACGTGGACGGCGTGCTGACCGATGGCCGCCTGTACTTTCTGGAAGATGGCAGCGAGTTCAAGACATTCAATACGCTGGATGGCCAAGGCATCAAGATGCTGATCGCGTCCGGCGTGACGACAGCTATCATCAGTGGACGCAAGACGCCCGTGGTAGAGCGTCGAGCGAAGAATCTTGGCATCGAACACTTGTATCAGGGCCGTGAAGACAAACTGGTGGTGCTCGACCAACTGCTCGCCCAATTAGGTCTTGATTACGAACAAGTCGCCTATTTGGGTGATGATCTGCCAGACTTGCCGGTCATACGACGTGTAGGCTTGGGCATGGCGGTTGCAAATGCCGCCGGTTTCGTCCGGCAGCACGCTCACGGCATTACACAGGCTCGCGGCGGAGAAGGCGCTGCGCGCGAATTCTGCGAACTGATCATGAGCGCTCAGGGCAGCCTTGAAGCAGCCCACGCCGCCTACCTATAGAAGCCATTTATGTTCAGCAAAAAAATTCGAACCTTTGTAGTCCTTGGCGTGCTGGCTTTATTGCTGGCCGGCGTGGGCTACTGGAACATCAGCCCTGAAAGCTTTATGGATCAGCCCAGCGCGGCGGTAGATGAAAGCGCGATCGACTTTTATGCGATCAATGCTCACAGCGTTCAGTACCTGCCTGATGGCAAACTGCAGTACGAAATGACTGCCGACAAAGTTGAACACATCAAAGCCACTGACGTGACGATGCTGACAACGCCTGACCTGCAGATGTATCGCGGCACCCTCTTCCCTTGGCATATCCAGAGCAAGACAGGTGAGGTATCGCCAGGCGGCGAGCAGGTTGAGTTGATCGATTCTGTACGCGTAGCACGAACCGACGAAAAAAACCGTTCGACGATTATCACCAGCAGTCGAATGACTGTATTCCCACAGAAGCAATATGCGCAGACCGAGCAAGCCGTTAGAATCGACGGCGCAGGCGGTGTGACCACGGCCAAGGGAATGAAAGCGTATTTGAACGAAGGCAGGATGGACCTGCTTTCTAACGTAAGAGGACAGTATGAGGCTCGTTAAAACCCTTCCTTTTTTGCTTGGCCTGGGCGCAGCACTGGGAAGCGCGAGCGCCTGGTCCCTGCCGACTGATCGTGATCAGCCGATCCACATCCAGTCCGACGATGCGCAACTCGACGACAAGAAAGGCGTTGCCACTTATAAAGGCAACGTAATCATCACTCAGGGCTCGATGAAGATCACCGGCAACACGGTGACCATCACGCGTAACGCTCAGGGTGAAGTCGATGTATTCACTTCGGTGGGTAACCTGGCTTATTACGAGCAGAAGCCGGCCGTGGACAAGCCCATCGTCCAGGCCTACGCCATCACTATCCAGTACTACGCGGCTCAAGACCGCATCGTGCTGATCGACAAGGCCAAGGTCATCAATGACGGCAACACGTCCGAAGGCGAGAAGATCGTCTACGACACCGTCAAGCAGATTGTCAGCGCCGGGCGCGCAAATGGTGGCAGCAAAGTCACCACGCCGCGCCCGCGTATCGACATGGTGATCCAGCCGAAAAAGAAAACTGACCAGCAGAAGGCCCAGTAATGGCGACGCTGAAAGCCCAGCATTTGGCTAAGAGCTACAAGAGCCGCCAAGTGGTTCGCGATGTGAGCCTTTCAATCGAAAGCGGTCAGATCGTCGGACTACTGGGCCCGAACGGTGCCGGCAAAACCACGTGTTTCTACATGATCGTCGGATTGGTCCAGGCTGATCAGGGTCGAGTATTGATCGACGATCTGGACGTCAGCCACCAGCCGATGCACGGTCGCGCTCGCGCTGGCATCGGTTACCTCCCTCAGGAAGCTTCGATCTTTCGCAAGCTGTCGGTCTCGGACAACATCATGGCGATCCTTGAAACACGCCCTGAGCTGGACCGTGCTGCGCGCAATAAAGAACTCGAAAGCCTGCTTCAGGAATTTCACATCACGCACATCCGCGATAACCTCGGGATGAGCCTGTCTGGTGGTGAACGCCGCCGCGTCGAGATCGCCCGCGCCCTGGCAACATCGCCGAAATTCATCCTGCTGGATGAACCTTTCGCCGGCGTTGACCCTATTTCGGTGGGCGATATCAAGCAGATCATTCATCACTTGAAGGCTAAGGGTATCGGCGTTCTGATCACCGACCACAACGTCCGTGAGACGCTGGATATCTGCGAAACCGCCTACATCGTCAATGACGGGCAACTGATCGCAGAAGGCGATTCGGAAACCATCCTGGCAAACCAGTTGGTGAAAGAGGTTTACCTCGGACACGAATTCCGCCTGTAATTGCGCAAGTGCCTGCCAGCCCGGTGGGCGATGCCCGGGGTATTTTGGGTGATCCAGCATTAAATGCCATCACACCCTAGGCAAACACTTCGGTTTCAGGCATATAATTTGCTTATGTTGGCGCCCCGGCGCTCTGTAGTGGATGGCGCATGTGCGCCGGCGAATAAGGTGTTAAGCCCCAGCCATGAAACCATCGCTAGTCTTGAGAATGGGCCAGCAGCTGACGATGACGCCGCAGCTGCAACAGGCCATCCGCTTACTCCAATTGTCTACGCTGGACCTCCAACAGGAGATTCAGGAGGCGCTGGAGTCCAACCCTATGCTGGAACGCCAGGAAGAAGGCGACGACTTCGACAACGCCGATCCGCTGGCTGACAATATCGAGCAAAAGCCCAACCCTGACGTTCAGGAACCGACCTACCAGGAGTCCGCACCTACTGTGGATAACCTTGAGGAAGGCGACTGGAACGAGCGCATTCCCAACGAACTGCCAGTCGATACTGCCTGGGAAGACGTCTACCAGACCAGCGCCAGCAGCTTGCCAAGCAACGATGATGACGAGTGGGACTTCACCACCCGCACCTCCGCCGGTGAGAGCCTGCAAAGCCATTTGCTTTGGCAGTTGAATCTGGCGCCGATGTCGGACACCGACCGCCTGATCGCCGTGACTCTCATCGACTGCATCAACAATCAGGGTTACCTCGACGAAACCCTTGAAGAGATTCTCGACGCCTTTGATCCCGAACTGGATATCGAACTCGATGAGATCGAAGCCGTCCTCCACCGTATTCAGCAATTCGAACCCGCTGGTATTGGCGCTCGCAATCTGAGCGAATGCCTGATGCTGCAACTGCGCCAGTTGCCTGCCAAAACTCGCTGGCTCGCCGAAGCGCAACGACTGGTCAGCGACTTTATCGACCTGCTCGGCAGCCGTGACTATGCCCAGCTGATGCGCCGCATGAAGCTCAAGGAAGACGAGCTGCGTCAAGTCATCGAACTGGTCCAGAGTCTCAATCCGCGCCCAGGCTCGCAAATCGAATCTACCGAAGCTGAGTATGTCGTTCCCGATGTGATCGTGCGCAAGGACAACGAGCGCTGGCTTGTGGAGCTCAATCAGGAGTCCGTGCCGCGACTGCGGGTCAACCCTCAGTACGCTGGGTTTGTGCGCCGGGCAGATACCAGCGCCGACAACACCTTCATGCGCAATCAGCTGCAGGAAGCTCGGTGGTTCATCAAAAGCCTGCAGAGCCGCAATGAAACCCTGATGAAAGTGGCGACGCAGATCGTCGAGCATCAACGCGGGTTTCTTGAATACGGCGACGAAGCCATGAAGCCGCTGGTCCTGCATGACATCGCTGAGGCGGTCGGCATGCATGAATCGACGATTTCCCGCGTCACCACGCAAAAGTTCATGCACACCCCTCGCGGCATTTACGAACTGAAATATTTCTTTTCCAGCCACGTAAGCACCTCCGAAGGCGGCGAGTGTTCGTCCACAGCCATTCGCGCGATCATCAAAAAACTGGTTGCGGCTGAAAATCAGAAAAAGCCGTTGAGTGACAGCAAGATCGCTGGTTTACTGGAGGCACAAGGCATTCAAGTAGCCCGTCGCACAGTCGCCAAGTACCGCGAATCACTTGGCATCGCGCCCTCCAGCGAACGCAAGCGATTGATGTGACGAGAGGCCCTGTACCGACCTTGCTGATGAGGTCGTATGCAGCCCAGGTTGCTAGCCAAAGCGTTCCAGTGGCAGGCAAAAGCCTGCCTCTTTATGCACTGGCAATAAGGAGAAAGCGGTATGCAAGTCAACATCAGTGGACATCAGCTGGATGTGACCGACGCGCTACGCGACTACATCAACGAGAAACTCGGACGATTAGAGCGCCACTTCGACAAAATAACCAATGTGCAGGTCATCATGGAGGTCGAGAAATTGAAACAGAAAATCGAAGCCACCCTGCACATCCCCGGAGGGAAGATCGTCGCCAATGCGGAACATGATGATATGTACGCCGCGATCGATCTTCTGACCGACAAGCTGGATAGACAACTGCTCAAGCATAAGGAAAAGCAGATCGGCCACCTCCAAGGTGCGACGGCTCGCTGATACCCCCAAAAAATGATCCGAATTGAAAACATCCTGACCCCCGGCCGTTCACTCGTGAACGCGCCGGGCGGCAGCAAGAAAAAAGTCCTCGAACTAATTGCCAGCCTGATCAGCAGAGAAGTGCCTGATCTGGACGAACAAACTGTTTACGAGAGCCTTATCGCCCGTGAGAAGCTGGGGTCTACCGGCTTTGGTAATGGCATTGCGATTCCCCATTGCCGCACGAAGAATTGCGCCTCCCCGATCAGCGCCTTGCTGCATCTGGACGCACCTGTTGATTTCGACGCCATTGATGGTGCGCCCGTGGACCTGCTGTTTGTACTGCTCGTCCCGGAAGCTGCCACCGATGCGCACCTGGAGTTGCTGCGCCAGATAGCCAGCATGCTCGACCGCAAGGAAGTACGTGACCGTCTACGCAGCGCCGCAAGTAACCAGGCGCTTTACCAGGTCGTGCTGGACGAGCAGAACGGGCATTAATCATGCGGATGATCATCGTCAGCGGTCGCTCGGGCTCGGGTAAAAGCACCGCGTTGGATGTATTGGAAGACAACGGCTTCTATTGCGTTGATAACCTTCCAGCCGGACTGCTTCCCGAACTAGCGGAACGCGCGCTGATCAACACCGAACTGGCCGAGCCGCTACTGGCCGTGTCCATTGATGCTCGGAACCTGCCAAGCCACCTGACGCGCTTCCCCCAGATGCTTGAGGAAGTCCGCTCACGCAATATCCAGTGTGATGTGTTGTACCTGGATGCGGATGAATCGACGCTGTTCAAGCGCTTTTCGGAAACCCGCCGTCGCCACCCGCTGAGCAATGCCGAACGCTCTCTGGCAGAGGCTATCCGGGATGAAACCACCCTGCTCGGGCCGATCATTGATCTGGCCGATCTGAAGATCAATACCACGCATCTGAACCTGTATCAGCTGCGCGACACACTCAAACTTCGATTGCTGAACAAGCCGGAACCCGGCACCGCGTTCCTTATCGAGTCCTTCGGTTTCAAACGCGGTATGCCCATCGACGCTGACCTGGTATTCGACGTGCGCTGCCTGCCAAACCCATACTGGAAGCCGGAACTGCGCGAGCAATCGGGCCTTGATCAGCCGGTTGTGGATTACCTGGCTGCCCAACCTGATGTCGAAGAGATGTTTCAGGACATCTTCACCTACCTCAACAAATGGCTCCCACGCTTTGCGGCCAGTAACCGCTCATACGTCACGATCGCCATTGGCTGCACTGGCGGGCACCACCGTTCGGTTTACCTGACCGAGCGTCTGGGTCAGGTTCTGCAACAATCCCTCAAAAATGTTCAGGTCCGCCACCGCGACCTAGGCTGAAAGGACTTTCCCTGCGATGCCCGCTCATCAAATCACCATCATCAACAAGCTGGGCCTACACGCCCGTGCCGCAGCCAAATTCGTTGGCGTTGCGGGGAAATTCCCCTGCCAGATCCGCGTGGGCCGCAACCCGGAAACCATGGTCGATGGCAAAAGTATCATGGCCGTCATGATGCTCGCCGCCGGTAAAGGTACGGAAATCCTCCTGATGACCGAAGGCGACGATGCGCAGGCCGCGCTGGACGGGCTGATTGAGTTGATCCAGAACAAATTTGATGAGGGTGAGTGAAAAGAACTCGCTCACGATAACGTCCATTTTTCTGCAAGAGATACCTATCGCTCAGCAAACATGGCACCTGTAGGAGCGCACGAGCAGCGCGAGGCCGCGATAGCGTATCCACCTGATACACAGCCATCGCGGCCTCGCGCTGCTCGTGCGCTCCTACAAAGTAAGCATTCCAGTTCAGATAGTTACTGAATGCTCATCACCCCTTCTTAACAAACTCCGACTTCAATTTCATCGCGCCAATGCCATCGATCTTGCAATCGATGTCATGGTCGCCATCCACCAGACGAATGTTTTTCACTTTGGTGCCGACCTTGACCACCAGAGAAGAGCCTTTGACTTTAAGGTCTTTGATGACGGTGACAGTGTCGCCGTCCTGCAAGGTGTTGCCCACGGAGTCCTTGATGACCTTGACGTCTTCGGCGGCTTCACTTGAGCCGTCGGCAGACCATTCGTAAGCGCATTCCGGGCAGATCAGCTGCGCGCCGTCTTCGTAGGTGTATTCGGAATTGCATTTTGGGCAGGCAGGTAAGCTCACGGGATTCTCGCGTCGAAGGGTAAAAACCATGGATTATAAGTGGTTTTACCCTTCGTCAGGGAGCGAATGTAACCCCGCACCTCCCAGCACCCAGACCAGCGCACTGGAATAGCACCTAAAGCGCCACGGAGCGTGCATATCAACACTCCCCACTCCGCGTCATAAGCGCGCCAGTTTCAACCACTCAAGTCCGTGCGCAAACAAAAGCGCCATACCTGCAATCAGCAGAGTCGAACCCCATGCCAGACGAAACAACCGCCTACTGCTGTTGGTCAGTATTTCCGTGCGCATAAACTGCCTTGGATCTGATTATTAGAGGTTCAGGCCAGCGCAGCCTGATAGCGACGAGCGACTTCTGCCCAGTTGATGACGTTGTAGAACGCGTTGATGTATTCCGGGCGACGGTTCTGGTAGAGCAAGTAATAAGCGTGCTCCCAAACGTCGAGGCCGAGGATTGGGGTATTTCCATTCATCAACGGGCTGTCCTGGTTACCGCTGCTTTCCACCACCAGCTTCTTCTCGGGGGTAACGCTCAACCACGCCCAACCGCTGCCAAAGCGGGTCAGCGCCGCTTTGGTGAAGGCATCCTTGAAAGCGTCAAAGCCCCCCAACTGCTCGTCGATCGCCTTGGCCACCGCGCCCTCTGGCAAACCCCCGCCATGTGGTGTCATAACAGCCCAGAACAACGAGTGGTTGGCGTGCCCGCCGCCCTGATTGATCACTGCCGGGCGCAGCTTTTCAGGCAGTTGGCCAACAGCGGCGACCAATTTCTCGATTGGCCATTCAGTCCACTCAGTACCCTCGACGGCAGCGTTGAGGTTGTTGATGTACGTTTGGTGGTGCTTGCTGTAGTGGATCTCCATGGTTTGCGCATCGATGTGCGGTTCCAGGGCGTCATAGGCGTAAGGCAAGGCAGGCAAGGTAAACGGCATATCAATGTACTCCGTAGTAAAGGCCGGACGTGGCAGCGGCATTGCGCTGCAAGGACGAACGAGAGTGTTCGCCGCCACTGTTCAACAGCCGATGGGTTCTCGGGTATTCTCCGTGCTCGCTGATGAACGTCAGCAGCTCGGCATAGGTTTTACTGCTATGGCGCAGCGCGGCCTGACGCAATGACGGCGGCAGGCGCTGATCCTGCACGACCTGCAGTAAGCATTGGTGGATCGCGCACAGGTACTCGGCGCTCTCCTCAGGCTGGCCGAGGCTCAGGTGCAGGTCAGCCAGGTTGTGATGGGAAATGACACAGGCGGCCACCGCTTCATCCGGATTGGGCCAGCGCTCGAACAGCACTTGAGCCAGCGCCAGGGCCTGCAAATACAACTCACGAGCGTCGACCAGCTCACCGGCGATGAAACAGTGATTGGCCTTTTCGATGGTGCGTTTCCAGTGCTCCATGGCGCGACTCCTCAATAGATGGCCGACAGGTCAGATCCCGCCAGCGGTGAGTTTTTCCGGATCCAGCAACGCTTCCAGCTGGCTGCGTTGCAGGTCGGTGTGTTCCAGGGCGACATCAATGATCGGCCGGCCCTGTTTGTAAGCGGTCTTGGCGATTTCCGCAGCCTTCTGGTAACCAATGATCGGGTTCAGCGCCGTCACCAGAATCGGATTGCGTGACAATGCCTCCTTGAGCTTGGCTTCGTTGACCTTGAAGGTGGCGATGGCCTTGTCGGCCAGCAAGCGGCTGGAGTTCGCCAGCAGCTCAATACTGCTCAGAAGGTTCTGGGCGATGATCGGCAGCATCACGTTCAGTTCGAAATTGCCCGACTGACCGGCGACGGTAATTGCCGCGTCGTTACCAATGACCTGCGCTGCCACCATGGCGGTGGCTTCCGGAATAACCGGATTGACTTTGCCCGGCATGATTGACGAACCCGGCTGCAACGCTTCCAGTTCGATCTCACCCAGACCCGCCAACGGTCCTGAGTTCATCCAGCGCAGGTCGTTGGCGATTTTCATCAGCGATACCGCTGTCCCCTTGAGTTGCCCGGAGACGGCGACCGCGGTGTCCTGAGATCCGATCAATGCAAACAGATCCTTGCCGGGCACAAACGCCACATTGCTCAAGCGGCTCAAATGACTACTGAATCGCTGGGCAAACTCTGGATGCGCGTTGATCCCGGTCCCAACTGCAGTGCCGCCCTGGGCCAAGGCCTGCAGGCTTGGCAGCAAACCTTGAAGATGTTCGATATTGGCGCGGATCTGCTGGGCCCAGCCGTTGAGCACCTGGCTCATACGCACCGGCATGGCGTCCATCAGGTGCGTACGGCCGGTTTTGATAAACGGGTGCACTTCATCCGCCTTGCGCTCAATCACCTGCACCAAGTGGATGAGCGCCGGCAGCAGTTGCTCGTGCAGCGCCAGAGCAGCGCTGACGTGAATGGTGGTCGGGATGATGTCGTTACTGCTCTGCCCGCAGTTGACGTGATCGTTGGCGTTGACCTTGTCGCCCAGCACGCGGCTGGCCAGGGTTGCGATCACTTCGTTGGCGTTCATGTTGGTGCTGGTGCCGGAACCGGTCTGAAACACGTCCACCGGGAAGTGCGCCATGTAGTCACCGTTCAACAATTCCTGGCAGGCACTGACAATCGCCTCGCTCTGCCCGGCGGATATCTGCTCCAGCTCCAGATTGGCGTGGGCGGCTGCGGCCTTGGCGAGCAGCAGCGCACGAACGAACTGTGCGGGCATGCGCAGATTGCTGATGGGAAAGTTATTCACCGCACGCTGAGTCTGAGCGCCGTATAGCGCCTCGGCCGGGACCTGCAGTTCGCCCATGCTGTCGCGTTCGATACGGGTATTACTCATCGGAGTTTCCTTGTACCAGTTCAGTGAGTGAGATCGAGGGTTGCAACAGGCAGGTCGCCAGTTGCCAGGTACAGGCCTGCCACCGCTGATGATCGGCTGGGGAGTTGATCAATGCCTGCAAGTCACGCAAAGGCCGCCACGCCTGATCGACGCACAAGGAGCGCCAGTGCCAGGGCAACAAGGTATCGCGGGCAGTATTCATGAGTAGCCGAAAGGAGGTTTCAGCGATCATGCGATGCGGCGTTGCGGTAAAACGCGCCAGATAACGGCCTTCAGCCAGGTAATGATCAATCAGCCGTGGCTCGTCAGGCTCAAGGGCACAGCGAATTCTGAAACTCAGCGTTCGCCAGTTCTCCAGGTGCGCAGGAAGCGGATGCAAAACAGGACCCATGACCACGGCTCATTTTGGATAATGATATTCATTATTAAATGATATTGAGAATCAAAACAACCGTAGAGGGTGAATGGTTTTAGGAATGGAAGGGGAAATATGTTGGAGCATGTGATTACCCGTGGGAGCCGAGCTTGCTCGCGAAGAACGATGACGCGGTCTGCCTGATCCACCGAGTGGTCCTTATCGCGGGCAAGCACCGCTCCCACAGAAAAATCTCGCTCATCTGTTGGAGCCGGGCTTGCCCGCGAAGAACGGTGACGCGGTCTGCCTGATACAACGCATCGACTGATTCGCGGGCAAGCCTCGCTCCAACGGGCCGAGCCATTCGTGTGAGAATCAGCTACCGGCCACGGTCATGCGTTCGATCAGCACGGAACCCGTACGGATATTGCTGCGTAGTTCAAGATCGCTGCCAACGGCGACGATCTGCCTGAACATGTCGCGCATGTTGCCGGCAATGGTCACTTCCTGAACCGGGAACTGAATCTCGCCATTTTCCACCCAGAAGCCAGCTGCGCCACGGGAATAGTCGCCGGTTACCATGTTCAGACCGCTGCCCATCAACTCAGTCACCAACAGCCCGCGGCCCATGCGGCGGATCAGCGCCGCCTGGTCTTCGGTGCCGTGGGTGACGAACAGGTTGTGTACACCCCCTGCGTTGGCTGTGCTCGGCAGGCCGAGTTTGCGACCCGAATAGGTGCTGAGGATGTAGGAAACCAATTCGCCATTCTCGACAAACGGCTTGGCGTAGGTCGCCAGACCATCGCCATCGAACGCCGAACTGCCCATGGCGCGCATCAAGTGTGGACGCTCATCAAGCGTCAGCCACTCAGGGAACAGACGCTGCCCGATGCAGCCTTCCAGAAACGATGACTTGCGATACAGGTTGCCGCCGGAGATCGCCCCGAGAAAGCTGCCGAACAACCCGCCGGCCAATTCAGCGGAAAACAACACCGGCACTTCACAGGTCGGCACCGGCCGCGCACCCAGGCGGCTCGCAGCGCGCTCGGCGGCCTTGCGCCCGATGCTCAGCGGGTCAGCCAACAGCTCGCCCTGGCGACTCACGTCATACCAGTAATCACGCTGCATCTGGCCTTCGCCCTCAGCGATCATTACGCAGCTCAGGCTGTGGCGCGTCGAAGCGTAGCCACCGATGAAACCATGGCTGTTGCCGTAAACCCGGCAGCCCTGGTGAGTGTTGAGGGTGGTGCCATCAGCGTTCTTGATCCGCGCATCGGCATCGAACGCCGCAGCTTCACAGATCAGGGCCTTTTCGATGGCTTGCTCGGGGGTGATATCCCAGGCGTGGAACAGGTCGAAGTCCTGCTGCTCCTTGGCCATCAACGCCGCATCAGCCAGACCGGAGCTTTCGTCTTCGGAGGTGTGTTTGGCAATTGCCAGGGCGGCAGCGACGGTTTCGCGAATGGCATCGGCGCCACTGGCCGAGGTGCTGGCCGAGCCTTTGCGCTGGCCGACATACAAGGTGATACCGAAACCCTGGTCGCGATTGAATTCGACGGTTTCCACTTCTCGCTGGCGAACCGAAGTCGACAAGCCCTGCTCCAGCGATACTGCCACTTCACAGGCACTGGCACCCTGACGTTTGGCTTCGGCGATGATTTGCTCGACCTGATCCTGCAGTGCAGGCAAGGCTTGTGGGCCGACGCTTTGTGATGCACTCATGACTTTCTCCATCAAATTCTGCTTTCGGCACTAGCCGAATACCGAGCGGGCCGGACAAGAGGCCCCCGACTGGTTATCATGGCGGCGTTTATTTGCGGACTGCCCCCATGGTTGATTCTTACGACGACTCCCTCGACGGGGAGAAAAGCAAAACCCAGG
>Ga0247814_10000430_pt1 | contig 33946 bp, 8 predicted proteins | sample UWRJL179409R1_FD_179947 | JGI IMG/M metagenome (GOLD analysis project Ga0247814, IMG submission 179947) | Plant litter microbial communities from Arlington Agricultural Research Station in Wisconsin, United States - UWRJ-L179-409R-1 | ecosystem: Environmental > Terrestrial > Plant litter >... | reverse complement strand
TAACAGCTTTATTATTGCATTTCGTTGGCCATAAAAAATCAACAGGCCGCCTTAGTAATAAATGGTAATTTTTTTTCATTGGGATACAATTTTTGTGTCCTTAAAAATACAATTTTATGTAGCTCTTGAAAAAATCGTTACAGAATTAGTAAATAGTTACTAACCTGCCTCTTTATCAACTTTTAATCTCCAACATTGTTAATAATAGCTTTTAAACTAAGATACCTTTAATCTTTGGTGTTAAAATGCAAATATTTTTTTTCTGTATCTGAATAGTAAAATACAGCAAGATGTTATATTTTCAGATATTTTACTGATGATAATTAGTTTTTATCTAAATTTTTTATTTAAAACGTAAAGAATTAATATAACACAAGCTGTGTACTTAGTGATATATATAACAAAATAAGCCTGCACAAATTTGTGCAGGCTTAAGTCTTAATTAATCGAATTATAGTTTAGAAAACTATTCTTTTACTCACTTTGCCTTTTGTAGTTGTAACTTCTACAATTAGTACCTGCTGCTGTAGCTGCAGGCCCGTTATGACTGTTTGTGCAGCATTAATATTAGTTTGCGAATAAAGTTTGCTTCCGCGAATGTCATAAATAGCAACACCTGTTATTAAGGTAGTGCCGGCAGTTACGTTTATTGTATTGGCTTCTTTGTATACAATTACGTTGTTTTTAGCAATTTGGGGTGCATTTGTATCCAGTATTGCAGTGGTTGCCCAGGTGCTGTAATCGCCGTCGCCGCAAATGCTGCGTACAAAAAGGTACGCGTTTTGCGCCTGGTTATAGGCTGCAGACTCTATAAATATAGAAGAGCTCACCGTACCGTTACCTGTTGGGGCAACGGCAGAATTGCTTATTACATACTCATACCCCTGTGGTGGTGTACCTAATTCTGGCGGGCTCCATCTAAGGTTTGCCGTTGTACCGTCTACCGGTTCAATAGAGAGTGCATAAGGGGCAAAACAGGTAGGTGTAGGGCCTACAATTATAGTATAATCTTCTGTTTCTCCTGATCCCTGCTGGCCGCATGACGGTATAGGCGACCCACTGAGGGCATTTCGTATCCTCATACTAAATCTGCCCTCAGGAGTGCCTACGGGTACTGTTATGTTGCCCAGGTTAGCCGGCGATGTTAAATAACCTAAATTAGAGACCCTTTCGCCATCATCAGTAAAATCAAAATCATTATTCCAGTCTATCCATACGCCATAAAGGTATTCTTCACCAGGGTGTGTGGCGGTTAGGGTAAACGACCCACCGGCGTATGTTGAAACAGAAAATTCATCGGTATAATCTGCAAATCCGCTAAAACCGGTACCTGTGTTAGTAATGTTCGTATCTCCGCCTGTAGTGGTTATCCCGCTAATGTAATGTTCTGTAGATTCGGTATTTTCCGGCACACAGTAACCACTAAAAAAGTTATAGGTTACCCAAATGCTGTTACCATTTTCTCCACATACAGAACGCACATGCAGGAAGCTGTTAACATTTGGAGTTATAGCAACATGTGTTGCAGATAAAGCTGTTGTGGGTATACCGTTTGCAGGCGGTATTGCAGAAGCTGTTATTGCATATTCATAACCCTGCGGTGTACCACTGTTTGGAGCCGTCCAGTTTATATCGGCAGTTGTAAGCGAGGTAACTAAGGCGTTAACAGTCCTTGGCCTGTCGCATGCAGCCGGAGGGGTAAGGCTCCATTCTAAGGTAAATGTACCATATAATGAATCAAAGCCGTCCTGTATCCAGTATATGGTTTGAGATGCCCCGGTTAAGTTTTCCCAGGTAGTACCGCTTTCTCCACCGGCACTGTTAGAACAAAAAATAAGTGTCTGGTCAAATACGTCGCAACCGCCATAAACCAGTGTGCTTACATAGCTGTAATTGCCTTCGGTTAGTTCAATACTAAAGGTGTACCCGTTAGGTACTTCTAGAGTATAATATAGGTCGGGAGCGGTGCCGTTGCCACATGTAGGTGCATAATCGTTAGTAGCGCCCTCTGTGCTAAAACTGTACGGGCTTACCTCTGATGCCAGGTTTATAGGTGTTGCGCAGGTATCTCCCCTCAGGTATCTAAACCTGTATGATGTTACCCATTCGCTAAAACCGCCATCGCCGCAATTTGTACGTACATGCAGGTAGTAATACACATTATCCTGCCCTATTTCATAACCCGTAACCAATGTTCCTGTAATTGCTGTGCCGGTTGCAGGAGCAGCCGTAGTTGTGGTAACAGCATACTCATAGCCTGTTGGCGTGCCGCCCAGTGTTGGTGCCGCCCAGCTTAAGTTTGCAAGTCCCGATGCTGTAGCAATACCGGCAGGGTCGTTAGGGCTGTAGCATGAAGGTGCTGCTGTAACGTTAATAGTATAATCCTCATAAGCTCCATATATTGTTGTGCTTGTAAAGCAAGGCGTAGGGTTGCCGCTAAAAGAGGGGTTAGCACCTATCCTTAAGCGGTGGCTGCCCAGTGGTGCAGTAAGGGGAACAGTAAATGTGCCCGTTAAAGTTGCCAAAACCGAACCTGCCGATGTACCATTGTAAACCGCTTCGCCCTCGTCGTCAAAATCAAGGTCGTTATTCCAGTCTACCCATATCGTAGTACGATAGGCCGTCAGCACATTAAATGAAATGCTAAAGCGCTGCGTTGTACCCTGGCCCGCAGTTACAGTTTGTGCCGAATAATTGCCGTAGTTGCCCTGCTCTGCACCCGTAGTGTTATTTATAGCGCCCATAGTTACATTTGTAATACCTGCACCGTCTATGTTTCTTGGCGATGGTATACAAACACCGTTGTAAAATGGTATCGTTACCCAGTTGCTATACAAGTTGCTGCCACAGTTTGTCCTTACGTGCAGGTAGCTGGTTACATTTGGTGTAACTGTAATACCGGTTACTGTTGTTGCGGCAGCTGGTGTGCCGTTTGCCGGTGTGGCTTCCGTTTCGGTAATGGCATATTCGTAACCGGCCGGTGTGCTTCCAAGGGTAGGTGCTGTCCAGCTTATGCTAATATTTCCTGCGCTAATATTTTCAGTTAGCAGGGCGGTTGGGCTAAAACATGCCGGTGGGGTGGTTACATTTATAGTGTAATCTTCATAAGCACCATAGGTGCCGGTATAGCATGGTGTTGCAGTGCCTGCAACAGCACCTGTCCTTAAACGGTGAGTGCCTAATGCAGCCGTTGCAGGAACGGTAAATGTACCGTTTACAATAGCAGTATCTGCATCGGCAGATGTGCCGTTAAAAATTTGCTCTCCCTCATCGTTAAAATCAAGGTCGTCATTCCAATCTGCCCAGATCTTTACGTTATAAGGCATCCAGGTATTTAGAGAAATGCTGAATTGTTGTGTTACGCCCTGTGCAACATCTACAATTTGAGTCGGGAAATTGCCATAATTTCCGGCTTCTCTCCCTGTAGTATTATTAAGAGCGCCTATAGTTACATTAGTTATGCCCGTACCATCTACATCACTTGGCCTGGGTATACAGGCTCCGTTAAAAAAGGGTACTGTTGTCCAGGTGCTGTAATCTCCTTCGCCGCAGTTTGTGCGCACATGCAGGTAGCTCGTAGCGTTTGGGGTAACAGTTACAGCTGTAACCGCTGTAGTTGTTACAGGGGTGCCGGTTTCGGGAGCTGCCGGTGTAGTGGTAACCGCATATTCGTATCCGGCAGGCGTGCCTGTAGCAGGTGCTGCCCAGCTTATGTTAATGGTGCCGGCATTAACGTTAGCACCTGCTAAAGTAGTAGGGGCAAAACAGCTGGGTGCCGGTATAACATTTACCGTATAATCTTCAAAGGCACCCCAGTCTCCTGTGTAGCATGGTGTTGCAATACCTGCCCATTCGGGTACAATGCCTATCCTTAGGCGGTGGTTGCCCAGTGCGGCTGTAAGCGGAACTGTAAATGTGCCGGTTACGGTAGCCCTTGTGGCATAGGGCGAGATAGTATTAAAAACCAATTCGCTTTCGGCAAAAGTAAAATCGTCATTCCAGTCTACCCATATCCTGGTGTCATATCCCTCAATAGTGAAAAGGCTTATGCTAAATTGCTGTATGGCTCCCTGGCCAATGCTTGCAGCCTGTGCAGAAAAGTTTCCGTAGTTGCCGTTTTCTGTTGTGGTAGTATTATTTATGGTGCCAATGGTTACATTGGTTATGCCCTGCCCGTCTACATCCTGGGTTCCCGGTGCACAGTATGAAGTAGCCTGTGCAAAGCCGGCGGTACCGCTTAGCAAGAATAAAAATGCCGCTATAGTGTTTGTAACAGTTCGCAAAGTACTGCGGCCCCCGCCGCTTTTAGTTAATGGTGATAAGGGGAAAATTGGGTGTTTCTTTTTCATAGTCTTTGTAACGGGCAATCGTATTTAGTGGTTAATATTTACAGGTATATTTCCTTAGGCGTTTATGCGTAAGGGGGGCAGGATGCTAAAATTATATTTTGGTTTTTAATAATAAGGCAGCAAAATTTGGCAGGATAATACTTTAGGTAAAGTGTATATTATCCGGTATAAAAGTCTGTATTGTTGCCTGAGTATTGAAAAAACAGCGCGGAAAATTTGTGACATTTTAAGCAGTGCCCTGTAAAAGTCTAAATGCCATACAAATAACTAAACAGCAAAGAGCTGTCTTTTAAACCCAGTTTTTGCGATACGCGCTCTTTTCTCTTACGGCATGCATCTAAAGATATGTTTAGCATATCTGCAATTTCTTTTGCATTAAGGTTCATGTACACATAACATATAAACCTAATGTCGTTTGCGGTAAGTTCCGGGTGCGCCGTTTTAAGGCGCGTTAAGAACCCCTGGTTAACCTCTTCAAAGTGTGTTAAAAAACCTGCCCATTCGTTGTCTATATTCAGCGAGTTGCGCAAATAGCGAATGTGTTTCTTAACGGCCGGTATCTCTGCTACTTCGGGCTGGTCAGACAGCATACCTATAATGTCTTTTATCATTTGGTACTTACCCGATGTGTACAATGCTTTAGATGATAATTTCCTGTTTTTATTTTCTATTTCATTTTTCAGCTGCTCCTGTTCCAGGAGTATTTCATATTGTTTTTCCTTAAACTGTTTTTCCTGCAGTAATGCCTCACCTTGTGTTGCAGCAAGTTTTAAGGCTAATAACTGCTGGTTGTTTTCGGCAATAAGTTTTTTTTGTTTGTGCTTCACCGAAATGTACCTGAAGATAAAAATTATAAGTATTAATACAGCCGTTATACAACCCAGTACGGCATAAAATATCTTCCTGTCTTTTGCTATGGTGGCAGTGTTAATGGCTATTTGGTTCTTATAATCCTGAACTTCAAATTTTACACGGTTGCTCTCATACTGCCTGCCATTATTTATATCGTTTAGCTTATCCTTAATTACCGATACCGAATCTCTATAACGCAGTGCCTCTACATAAGAGTGGCTCTTTTCATAAATTTCAGAAAAGTTTTCGTAAACGGTCCTTTTAATATTAAGGTCGGTATTCTTATTCGTTAGTACTAAAGAAGCATAGCGATAGGCTTCGTCAAAATTGTCTTCCTGTAAGTAATACCTGGAAATGACGAGGTATAACGATATGGTTTCGTAAGTTTCGTCCTTATTTGGTATTTTAGATAATAGCGATAAGGCAAGATCTTTAGCCCGTTTAACATTCCCCCGCTCAAATTCGTTTTCGGCTATTCCCGCACTTATAGATACATAAAGGTTAAAGTTGTTTTTGGTATAACCTAAAGCTTCGTCAAAATAAGCTTCAGATTGTTTATGCTTTTTCATTTGTATCATTAGCTTTCCAAGATTTAAGCTATAGATACCGGTATGTGCAGAGTCCTGCTCCTGTTTACTTATGGTGTATGCCCTTTTTAAATACTCTTCGGCTTTATCCAGTTCTTCCTCCATGGTATACAACCCGGCAACATTATTAAGTGCGGCTATTTCCCTGCTTTTATAGTTATTTTTTACGGCTATATTATAAGCTTCAAGGTAGTATTTTAAGCTTTCTCCATAATCCAGCATTGCGCTGTAGCAATTGCCTATGTTAATGGCGCATGAAAATAATTGTTTGTTCCAGCCATTTTTTTGGGCAATGCTTTGTGCCTTTGTAAGATGTTCTAAAGCATTTACATAATTGCCGTCGTTTTTGGCGCTCTTAACTCCCTTTTCTATTAAAGAATCGCAATATTTTTCTGAAACCTGGCAATGTGCAAGCGTGCTTATAAAAATAAACAGGCATATTATAATCTTTTTAAACAGATCATGGCACATAGTATAAATATTGGGCGTTGATACCGCCAAATATAGGCATACCACCATTATAAAAAAAAGGATGCCTTAAGGTATATAACACAATTATGCAAAGACGATAAGAAGAAACCCAAATTAATGTTATTTTGGCCTGTATGTAACAAAAATCCCCACGCGAGCGCGTGGGGATTTAAGTAACCTGAAGCTAAGTAATATTAGTAAACAATTCTTTTACTTACTTTGCCTTTTGCTGTTGTAACCTCTACAATAAGTACCTGCTGTTGTATTTGCAGGCCTGTAACAGTTACATTGGCAGTATTAATGTTGTTTTGTGTATATAGCCTGCTGCCGCGAATGTCATAAATAGTTACACCGGTTATTAAAGTGGTACCGGTTGTTATGTTTATTGCACTTGCCTCTTTGTAAACAATTACATTTTTCTTATCTATTTGCGGTATATCTACATCCAGTATTGCTGTAGTGGCCCAGGTGCTGTAATCGCCGTCGCCGCAAATGCTGCGCACAAAAAGGTAAACATTTTGAGCCGGGTTGTAAGTTGCAGATTCTACAAATATAGAGGTGCTCACTGTGCCGTTGCCTGTTGGTTCTACCGACGAACTGCTTAATACATATTCATACCCCTGCGGTGGTGTGCCTAATTCCGGCGGGCTCCACCTCAGGTTTGCTGTTGTGCCGTCTACAGGTTCAATAGATAATGCATAAGGAGGGAAGCATGTAGGGGTAGGGGTTACAACTATAGTATAATCCTCTGTTTCGCCACTGGCTTCCCCGCAAGGCTGTATTCCTGCTCCGTTACGTACATTGCGTATCCTCATCCTGTAAGTGCCTTGGGCAGTACCGGCAGGAACTGTTATATTGCCTACGTTAGCCGGCGATGCTAAAAAGGGCGAACTGATTACATTTTCGCTTTCCGAAAATTCAAAATCATTATTCCAGTCAACCCATACATAATAAAGGCTTTCCTCCCCTGCGTGTGTAGCGGTAATTGAAAACGACCCACCAGCATAGGTAGATACAGACTGCGTTGCCGTATAATCTGTAAATGAGCTGTACCCCGTACCGGTGTTAGCAAAGTTTGTCTCTCCGCCTGCAGTAGTTATGCCGGTAATATAAGATTCTTCCGATTGATTTTCCGGAATGCAATAACCACTAAAGAACTGGTGGCTTACCCAGATACTGTTACCATTGGTGCCGCAAACAGAGCGCACATGCAGGTAGCTGTAAATGTTTGGCGTAACTGCAACATTTGTAGCAGATAGCGCAGTGGTATACAGGCCGCTTTGTGGCGGTTCGGGAGAGTTTGTAACAGCATATTCGTAGCCTTCCGGAGATCCTGTATTAGGCGCCAGCCAGCTAACATTAGTGGTAACAGATGATGTAACCTCTGTTTCAGGACTGCGTGGCCTGTCGCATGCAGCAGGTGCGGTTAACGACCATTGCAGCGTAAAGTTACCAAAGTAAGACTCGTAACCATCCTGTACCCAGTATGCGGTTTGAGGCTGGCCGGTTGTATTTTCCCATGTTATAAAGCGCTCTTCGCCAAAGGTGTCTATACAGCCCACCGTTGTTTGGCTGTCTGTATCGCAGCCGCCGTAAAACAGCGAGCTTATAAAGTCATAATTGGTAGATGTAAGGCCAATGTTAAGGCTGTAACCGTTAGGTACTTCTATAGAATAGAACACCTCCGGCGCTTCTCCAAACCCGCAAGACGGATGATAGTCATTATTAGTATTCTCTGTGCTAAAAGAATAAGGGCTGTTAAGCGTGGCAAGGCTTACTGCGGTACTGCAAAGTTCGCCCGGTAAATACCTGAACCTTTCAGAAATTACCCAATTGCTAAAATCGCCACCACCGCAGTTTGTCCTTACATGCAGGTAGTAATAAGTGGTATCTTCCTCAAGCGCATAGCCTGTAACTGTTGTTGCTGTAACCGGTGTTCCTGTTGCAGGAGGTGTTGTGCCTGTGGTAACGGCATACTCATAGCCTGCCGATGCTGTACCCTGTGCCGGTGCTTCCCAGCTTAAGTTTGCATTGCCCGATGCTATGCCAACGCCCGCAGCATTTAGCGGGGTAAAGCAGGTAGGCGGTACGGTTACGTTAATGGTATAATCTTCGTAAGTGCCGCCGGAACGTATATCGCAGGGTGTTGCATCGCCCACATAGTTAGATACCGCTGCTATTCTTAAACGGTGGCTGCCTAATGGTGCTGTTGCCGGAATGGTAAAAGTACTTAGTAAGGTTGTAACCGGCGCAGCTACCGATGCACCACTGTAAAGCTCTTCGCTGTCTTCAAAAACAAGGTTGTCGTTAAAATCGGCCCATATTTTTACATTGTAAGACACATTGGTAGCTAAAGTTAAACTGAACTGTTGTATAACACCACGGCCAATATTTGCTGTCTGTGCAGTAAAGTCGTTGTACGTTTCCTCATCGTTAGTAGAATTATTTATAGTGCCAATAGTAACGTTGGTAATGCCGGTATTATCTACAGTTTCAGGAGATGGTATGCATACACCGTTATAAAGTTCTGTGGTTACCCACTCGCTAAAACCACCGCTACCGCAGTTTGTCCTTACATGCAGGTAGTTAACAACACCAGGGGTAACAGCAATGCCGGTAAGTGTGGTTGCAGTTGCTGCCGTACCACTTGCAGCGGGTACGTTTGTAGTTGTAACGGCATATTCGTATCCTGCGGGTGTGCCTCCTAAAGCCGGTGCTTCCCAGCTAACGGTGGCAAAACCCGAACGTTCGTTTACAGCAGTAAGGTTACGTGGTGTATAACAGCTTGGCGCTGTAGATACATTTATAGTGTAGTCTTCAAACATGCCATAACTGGCTATAGTACAAGGTTCAGGATTTTCGCCGCTGTTTTGCGGCCTGGATCCAATTCTCATGCGGTGGCTGCCCAGCGTTGCAGATAAAGGAACTGTTATATATCCCCTTAGTATAGTACTTGGCGCTGCTGCAGAAATACCTGTGTAAAGTTCTTCACCCTCATCATCAAAATCAAGGTCGTCGTTCCAGTCGGCCCATATTTTTGTGTTGTAAGGGTTGTCTAAAGTATTAAAGCCAATGCTAAACTGTTTGGTGTCACCCTGGCCAATAGATACCGCCTGCGCAGTAAAATCACCATACTGCCCTTCTTCACGTTCTGTAGTATTGTTAATAGCACCTATTGTAACATTGATAATGCCATTACCATCAGTATCTTCCAGCTGTGGTATACAGTATCCGTTATAATACAGTGCCGTCATCCACTCGCTGTAACCCTGGGCGCCACAATTTGTCCTTACGTGTATGTAGTTTACAGCATTAGTAGTTACGGTAACTCCGGTAACAGCTGTTGTAGGGTTAGGTGTGCCGCTTGCTGGTGGTGTTGCTGTTGCAGTAACAGCATATTCGTATCCTGTGGGTGTACCGCCAAGGGCAGGTGCTGTCCAGCTTAAATTTGCAATACCCGCAGCTACCGTAACCCCTGTTGGGCTAAGCGGTGTAAAACATGCCGGAGGCGCGGTTACGTTTATAGTATAATCTTCAAACGATCCTATTGTCTGGTTACAAGGGGTTATTTCCGCCCCAAAAGTAAGCCCTCCGCCTATCCTTAAACGGTGAGGGCCTAATGCAGCCGTTGCAGGAACAGTAAAAGTTCCCCGTAAAGGATCTGTCGCCCTTCCCGAAGCTGTGCCATCATAAATTTTTTCACCTTCATCGTCAAAATCAAGGTCATTATTCCAGTCTGCCCATAAGGCTACCGTATAAGCGGGGCCTGTGGTAAACGTAATACTAAAAGGCTGTGTAACACCCTGCCCAATATTTACCGACTGCGCAGTGTAATTGCCATAATGCCCATCCTCATCTTCAGTTTCGTTATTAATGCTGCCAATGGTTACATTGGTAATACCCGATCCGTTTACCAAATCTAATGCGGGTACGCAAACCCCATTGTAAAAAGTGCCCGTAACCCATTCGCTGTAATTGCCGTTGCCACAGTTTGTCCTTACAAAAATATAGCCTGTTACATCGCCGGGAACGGTAAGGTTAGTAAGCGATGTTCCTGTTACAGGTGTTCCGCTTGCGGGTGGTGTGTTTGTAGTGCCAATGGCATACTCATAGCCTGTAGCTGCACCGGCGGCGGGTGCAGCCCAGTTTACGTTTATGGCGCCATAACCTGTGTTTGCAACTGTAGGCGTGCCCGGTATAAAACAGGTAGGGGCTACTGTTACATTAACGGTATAATCTTCGTAAGCGGCAGCATCAAAACCGCTGTAGCAGGGTTGTGCCAGGCCTGCATTGCTTACCCTTGCGGCAATCCTCATGCGGTGGCTGCCTAATATTGCTGTGGCAGGAACGGTAATAGTGCCACGCACGGTATAGGCTGCTGCCTCTTCGGTAATTGCTGTAATTACCTGTTCGTTATTCTCAAAAGTAAAATTGTTGTTCCAGTCTATCCATACCTTAACACTGTAGGATGTAAAGGTGGCCAGGCTTATGCTTATGGGGTATGTAGCCCCCTGGCCTATGTTTACTGCCTGCGCGGTATAATCGCCATAATTTCCCGGATCTTCTAAACCTGTGTTGTTATTTATATTCCCTATAGAAACATTTGTAATTCCCTGCCCATCGGCATAGGGCGTTTCAGGAATGCAATACGCCTCCTGTGCTAAAGCAGGCACGGCAGCAAGCATAAACAGCACTGCTGCAAGGGCAGACCTTTCAATACGATCTAAGAGGGAAGGTTTGTTAATTGCCCGGTTTTTGTTTTGTGGTGGCTGCAAATAATTGCCTGCCACACATGGTAAGTGTGTGTACTTCTTTTTCATTTGTCAATTTGTGTTATTGTGGATTTTAAAAATACAAATTAATGTATCCCATGTATGATGTGCTTATTTAATTAGTAAATATTAATCACTACACTTAATTAGCTTATTATTACTGTTGTTCATTGTGTTAATATTTATTTAAAAATATATAATCTTCAATTTTTTAAGAGTCACAAGAGAGAGGTGTCATGTGTATTATTGATAATATTGAACGCGAAAAAGCGAAATATTCTGATTTTTATTAGATTTAACATCAATTACGTTGAATATTACTTAAAAATAATATAACATAAGCAATTTGGTTTTGTTGTTATTATAACAAAAGCCCCATGCACTGCACAGGGCTTTAAAGAATATTTTTTTCAACTTAAAATACTATCTTCTTGCTTATTTTACCCTTTGCAGTAGCTATTTGTATAATAACAACCTGATGCTGTATTTGCAGTCCGCTAATGACAGCTTTTGCAGCATTGATATTATTTTGGTTATAAAGCCTGCTTCCACGAACGTCATAAACGCTAACATCTGTAATTAAGGCATTGCCAGATGTTATATTAACCGCGTTGCCTTCCTTGTAAACTATTACATTATTTTTAGCCAGTTGCGGTAACTTGTTGTCCAGTACTGCGGCGGTTGCCCATGTACTAAATTGTCCGTCGCCACAATTGCTGCGCACATAAAGGTAATTGCTTACAGCAGGGTTAAACGCTGCACCTTCAATAAAAAAGCTTGTTGTAGGTTCGCCGCTTTCCGCAGGAGGTGTTGCCAGTGTGCTAAATACGTACTCATAACCAGATACGGGTTCGCCTAATTCCGGCGGGCTCCATCGCAGGTTTGCCGTAGTAGCATCTGCCGGCTCAATAGCAAGGGCATAAGGCGGAAAACAGGTAGGGGTAGGGGTAACTACTAAAGTATAATCTTCTGCCTCACCCTGGGCCGGTTCGCATACGGGTGCCGGCATTTCGGCTGCGGCATTCCTTATCCTCATCCTGTAGGTTCCAGGTGGCGTAGCAGCAGGCACCACTATATTACCTAATGCTACAGGCGATGCTGTATTGTTAATACTAATAACCCTTTCTCCACTATCTGTAAAGTCAAAATTATTATTCCAGTCTATCCAAACGCTGTATATATATTCTCCAGACGGATGGGTTGCAGTAATGGCAAATGACCCGCCCGCAAATGTTGAAACCGAATGGGTTGCAGTATAATCGGTATAACTGCTAAAACCGGTACCTGTGTTAGAGAAATTTGTGTCTCCGCCCGCTGTTGTAACGCCGGATATATATGATGCCGTATTTCCTGTATTTTCAGGAATGCAATAGCCGCTAAAGAACGCATAAGTTTCCCATTCGCTATGGCTTTCCTCTCCACAAACAGACCGTATATGCAGGTAGCTGTTGGTATTAGGCGTAACAGTTATATTTTCTGCAAATAATTGAGTTGTATAGGTGCCGTCGGCTGGAGGCGTTGCCTCAGTTGTAACTGAATATTCATAACCCGTAGGCGCTCCTGTATTTGGCACTATCCAGCTAATGTTTGTAGCGGTAAGCGATGTTTGGTTTACATCAAGTTCCCTCGGGGTATCGCAATCGGCGGGTGGGGTTAAAGTCCAGCTTAGGGTAAAAATGCCATCGTCAGTAAACCATCCGTCCTGCACATAATAAACATTGGCAGCCTGGCCGGTTAAATTTTCCCACACTGTAGTTCCTTCATCATCATTAGTACACTCTATTGTTGTCTGGGCGCTGCAGCTGCCGTAAAATACGGTATGAATAGAGTCGTTATTACTTGTTGTGCTAAGGTTTAATGTATAACCGTTTGGTACCACTATATAATAGTACATATCGCCCACAGTGGGCACACCGCAGGGTGGTGTATAGTTGTCTTCGGCCCCTGCAACGGTACCCGTGTAGGGGCTGGTTTGCTGGCCCAGGTTTACTGCGGTACTGCAGGTATCGCCGGCATGAAACCAAAAAGACGAAGACGTTACCCACTGGCTGTAATCACCATTTCCGCAGTTACTCCTAACGTGCAGGTAATAGTAAGTATCGTCCTGCATGGAGGCATAGCCATCAACAAAATTATCTGTTGTTGCAATGCCGCTTTCGGGAGGCGTAGCTAATGTTGTTACGGCATATTCATAGCCTGTGGGCGTGCTGCCCATTGTAGGAGCAGTCCATCTTAAGTTTGCATTGCCCGATGCTATGGTAATCCCTACAGGGGTGTTAGGTGTAAAGCAGGTGGGTGGTACGGTAATGTTTATGGTGTAATCTTCATAACCGCCATAGTTACCCCTGGCCCCTGTGTAGCACGGCGTTGCCTGCCCGGAATATTGTGGAATAGCTCCTATTCTTAAACGGTGGTTACCCAATGAGGAAGATGCAGGAACCGTAAAAGTACCCCTTAGTACAAATACCTGAGTATCGCCTGATAACCCGTTGTACACCTCTTCACCGGCGTCTGTAAAATCAAAATCGTCGTTCCAGTCTATCCATATTCTTGTGTCGTAAGCCAAAAAGGTACTAATAGTAATGCTGAATTGCTGGATGACGCCCTGCCCAACGTTTACTATCTGGTTAGTATAGTCGGCATAGTTTCCGGTTTCTGCACCTGTAGTATTATTAATAGAGCCAATAGTTACATTGGCAATACCCGGGCCGTCTACATGCGTTGGGGCGGGTATGCAATAAGCATCCTGTGCAAAAGTATGCGCAGTGCTTATTATAAAAAAGCCTGCTGCCAATACCGGTATTTGCAGCAAACATTTAAAAATAGAATTGCTAACAGTTCCCGGATTGCATTTAGGGGGCTGCAAATTGTTTACCGCTCCCGGTAAGGGGGTGTAGTTTGTTTTCATTGTGTACGTTATAATATGCGTTGGATAGTAAATATAGAATGAGGTGGAGGGTACGTGCCTAACCAAATTTTCTTCTTCAAAAACGGTTCGGTATAAAATTCTGCAATGTTAACCGGGTATTAAAAAAACAGTACGGAAAATTTGTGACATTTCAATTTGTGATTTTATTTTATTGATATACAGTAGTATATATGAGTTTTGTTTGTGGTTGTAGTTTGATTAGTTTCATTTTTTATTTTGAATTATCGAAAGTCAAAACGAAAATTGGTTGCATTGTCCCCGTAATTCTTGTGGTTTTAATTGGGTATAATTCAGTACGGAATATGCGTAAAAAAAGCCCCATGCAGCTTTGCTGCATGGGGCTTAAAAACAATTTATTTAATAATTAAAACACTATCCTTTTACTTACTTTTCCTTTTGCCGTAATTACTTCTACAATAACAACCTGTTGCTGTATCTGCAGGCCTGTAATGGATGCATCGGTAGCATTAATGTTGCTTTGCGTATAAAGTTTACTGCCGCGGATGTCATAAATAGTAACACCCGTCATTAAAGTATTGCCCGATGTTATGTTTATAGTGCTGCCTTCTTTGTAAACTTTTACATTGTTGCCGGCAACTTCCGGGTTATTTGTACCCAGTATAGCGGTGGTTGCCCATGCGCTATAATCGCTGCCGCCGCAAAAACTGCGTACAAAAAGGTAGGCATTATCTGCCGGGTTGTAAGGAACACCTTCTAAAAATAGGGCTGTAGTTGGTGTACCACTGCCGGTTGGCGCATCAGGCGAACTGCTTAACACATACTCATAACCCTGCGGTACTCCCCCTAAGAATGGCGTGCCCCAGCTAAGGTTTACGGTAGTTTCATCTAAAGGAGCAATACTTGGGCCAAAAGGAGGGAAGCATGTAGGTGTAGGGCCTACAATTAGTGTATAGTCTTCTGCTTCGCCTTCACCTATTTCGCCACAGGCAGGCACCGGAGATTCGTTAAGGGCTGTCCTTATCCTCATCCTGTACGATCCCAGTGGTGTGGTTAATGGCAATGTTATAGCATTTAGTGTAGCAGGCGATGCCAAACGGCCTGAGCTAATTACCCTTTCGCCCGCATCTGTAAAGTCAAAATTGTTATTCCAGTCTATAAATACAGAGTACAGGTACTCATCATCGGTAGATGTCGTAGCGTGAATAACAAACGATCCGCCTGCGTATGTGGTAACAGATTGTGCTGTATAATCGCTAACAGAACTAAAGCCTGTTCCTGTATTGTTTATGTTCAATTCTCCATCGGTAGTGGTTATGCCGGTAATATAGTTATCTTCAGACTCTGTTGTTACCGGTACACAGTAACCGCTAAAGAACTCGTATGTTACCCAAATACTGTTGCCATCTGCGGTGCTGCAAATGGTGCGCACATGCAGATAGCTAAATACATTTGGCGTTAGTGTAATATTTGCAGCAGATAATGCTGTTGTATATGTACCACTTTCGGGAGGTGTAGACGATGTTGTAACAGCATACTGGTAACCCACTGGTATACCTGTGTTAGGTACTACCCAGCTAACATCGGCAGTGGTAAGCGATGTAACTTCGGCAGAAGGGTTTCTTGGCCTGTCGCAGCTGGCAGGTGGTGTTAGTTCCCATTGTATGGTAAATTCACCCGAATTTGAACCCCAGCCATCCTGTACAAAGTATACTGTTTGTGAGCTGCCTGTAAGGTTTTCCCAAACGGTCTCTGCACTGTCATCATCGGTACATTCTATATATGTTTGTTCTTCTTCATTACAGCTGTCGCCATAAAAAATAGACTGAAGGGCATCATAAGCCATATCGGTTAGCCCTATAGTTAAGGTATACCCGTTAGGAACCTCTATAGAATAGAACATTTCGGGCGCAGTGCTTTCGCCACATGGAGGTGTATAGTTATTGTCGGCCCCTGTGGTTGAAGAAGTGTATGGGCTTGTCTGGGTACCAAGGTCTATAGCTGTGGCACAAGTATCTCCCTGAAGGTACCTGAAAGGATCGGATATTACCCATTCGCTATAATCACCGTCGCCACAATTTGTGCGTACATGAAGGTAATAGTAAACATTGTCTTCCATAGCGGTATAACCATTAACAAATGCATTTGTTACCGGCGTGCCCGATGCAGGAGATGCCGTACCCGTTGTAACAGCATACTCATAACCTATGGGTGCGCCGCCCAGTGTTGGTGCCGTCCAGGTTAAGTTTGCATTAGCAGGGCCAAACGTTACCCCGGCAGGGTCGTTAGGGCTATAGCATGTAGGCGGTATGGTTACATTTATAGTGTAGTCTTCATAGTCTCCATAATTATCATCACCTGTAAAACAAGGCGTTGCATCTTCATTGTATTCCGGTACAGCACCTATCCTTAAGCGGTGGTTGCCTAACGCAGCAGTTACCGGTACAGTAAAAGTGCCGCTTAAAATGGCAAACTCTCCATTAGCAGATACCCCAGTGTAAATCTCTTCACCGGCATCAGTAAAATCAAGGTCGTCATTCCAGTCTACCCATATCCTTGTGTCATAAGCGGTATACGTATTAAACGATATCCTGAACCTTTGTGTAACACCCTGGCCTACGTTTATAACCTGGCTTGAATTATTAGTGTAATGCTCGTCAGGATCTGTAGCAGTGTTGTTTATACTGCCCATGGTTACATTGGTAATACCATCGCCATCTACATAACGTGGGTCTGGTATACAAACACCATTATAAAACGGTATGGTTATCCACTCGCTGTAATCTCCGCCGCCGCAATTAGTCCTAACGTGCAGGTAGCCGGTAACGTTTTGTGTAACATTGATATTTGTAACCTGCGTGGCAGTAACTGCTGTGCCACTTTGTGGTGGTGTAGTAGTTGTGTTAACGGCATATTGATAGCCTGCAGGTGTAGTACCCAGTGTGGGCGCTGTCCAGCTTATAGTTGCAATACCGCCGGCTGTGTTTTCTACCTGTGGCGCTACCGGCATAAAACAGCTTGGTGGCGTAGTAACATTAATGGTATAATCTTCATAAGTACCATAATCGTCATCATAACATGGTGTAGCAGGGCCGTTCCATTCTGTTACGGCACCTATCCTCATGCGGTGGTTGCCCAATGTGGCTGTAGCAGGAATAGTAATTGTGCCACTTATAGTTGCTGTTTCGCGATCAGGCGAGACCGTACTGAACATTTCTTCACCTTCATCCTCAAAATCAAGGTCATTGTTCCAGTCTACCCATATCTTTGTATCAAAGGTTGTTCCTACATTTAGGGTAATGCTAAATGGTTGCGTAACACTCTGGCCTATGTTAACTATCTGGTCGCCATAGTTGCCATAATTGCCTTCTTCCTGTTCGGTAGTGTTATTAATGCTGCCTATGGTTACATTGATTATACCGTCACCGTCAAGGTATTCAGATTGGGGTATACACACACCATTGTAAAACGGAATGGTTACCCATGCGCTGTAATCTCCGCCGCCGCAATTTGTCCTTACGTGCAGGTAGCTATTAACATTCATCGTTGCAGCAGCACCTGCTACAGTTGTAGCATTTACAACGGTACCGGTTGCCGGGGCTGCCGGGGTAGTGGTTATAGCATACTCATAAGCAGTAGGTGTGCCTCCGTAAACAGGAGCTGTCCAGCTAAGGTTTACAATTCCCGGGGCAATATTTACTGCAGCCGTATTAGTAGGAGAATAGCAGCTTGGCGCCGGGGTAACGTTTATGGTATAATCTTCAAAAGTACCATAATTACCATTGTAACATGGATCTATCTCAGGTTCAATCCATTCCGGTATACTACCTATCCTTAGGCGGTGGTTACCCAGTGGGGCGGTAAGGGGCACTAAAAAAGTACCGGTTATGGTTGCCCTATCCCTTTCGGGCGATATAGTGCTAAAAACTTCTTCGCCGGCATCAAACGTTATGTTATCATTCCAGTCTACCCATATCCTTGTATCATAAAGGTTGCTATATGTAAAAAGGCTTATGCTAAACTGCTGGGTAACTCCCCGGCCTGCGTTTACAACCATATCAGAAAAATTGCCATAATTATCCGGCTCTCTCTCTGTAGTATTGTTAATGCTGCCTATAGTTACATTGGTTATACCATCGCCGTCTACATATTGTGCAGAAGGCAAGCACAGGCCATTGTAATATGGGGCACGTACCCAGTCGCTATAATTTCCGCCACCGCAATTTGTGCGTACATACAGGAAACCGGCAACGTTTGATGTAACGGCAAGGCCGGTAACAGATGTTGCAGTAACTGTTGTACCGCTCGCCGGTGGTGTAGTGGCAGCAGTTAATGCATATTCATAACTTGCAGGTGTACCGCCCAGTGTTGGAGCAGTCCAGCTTACATTTATAATTCCGGGACTTACATTTACTACTTCCGGGCTTAATGGTGTAAAGCATAAAGGCGGCGTGGTAACATTAATGGTATAGTCTTCAAACACTGCATAGTCTTCTTCCGTACTGCATGGGGTAACGGGTGCGTTCCAGTTAACAATTGCCCCTACCCTTAGGCGGTGGTTGCCCAGTTCGGCAGTTGCCGGGACGGTAAAAGTACCGTATAATGTAGATGTTGAGGTAGCCCTTGACATGCCGTTGTAAACTTCTTCGCCTTCATCAAAAACAAGGTTGTTGTTCCAGTCTACCCATATTCTTACTTCATACACTTCAGATTCTGTGTTCAGGGTAATGCTAAATTGCTGCGTAACCCCGCGGCCTACGTTTGCAATAAGTGCCGAGTAGTTGCCGTAATTCCTGTCTTCCAGTTCTGTAGTATTGTTTATTGAACCCAGGGTTACATTAGTTATTCCTTCTCCATTTATATATTCAGAACCGGGATAGCATAACCCGGAATAGAACGCATAGGTTTCCCACTCGCTGTAGCCTTCTGCACCGCAGTTAGACCTAACGTGTACGTAATTAGTTACGTTCAGGGTAACCTGTACCGCTGTTAAGGCAGTTGCAGTTGTTGGCGTGCCTGTTACAGGTGGTGTTGGGCTTAGTGTAACAGCATATTCATAACCTGTGGCTGTGCCCGTATTAGGGATTCCCCATGCTATATCGGCAATATTGGGTAAAACGAGGTTTACATCAATATTCATAGGTACATTACAGGCAGGGGGCGGCGCTAAAGACCATTCTAAAGTAAATTCACCCTCATAGTCAGCATAACCATCCTGTATCCAGTATATCCTTTGGTCTGCACCGGTGTTGTTTTCCCAAACAAGCCTTCCGTCTTCTCCTTCGTCATCCTCAAGAGAGTCCGGGTCGTCAAGGCACCATGCCTCAGTGTTCCTGTTGCAATTGCCATAAAAGGCAGCATGTATGGCATCATACGTTTCTTCTGTTTGTGCAATACGTAAGGTATACCCGTTTGGCACCTGTATGTAAAAATACATATCCGGGGCATAGGTATTGTCAGCATTAACGCAGCTGGGCGTGTAATCATTGCCTGCACCTACCGTTGTAGAAGAATAGGGGCTGGTTTGAGCATCCAGGTCTATGGCTGTTTCGCAAGTAAAGCCATTTTGTGCAAAAGTTTGCGTGGCGCTTAAAGTAAAAAGTACAGCCGCAAGTAACTGTAGCCTTTGTACAAAGCAATTTTTAAATGATCCCAAATGCCGGATGTTGCTCTTGGGCGGCTGCAAATAATTGCTCACCGCCTGTGGAAACGGAGTGTAATTTTTTTTCATGTTAAATTTGTATTATTTGTGGATTTTAAAAATACAAATTATTGCTTCCGTTATTGCTTGCGGCTATCTAATTATCAAATATTCAATTAAATAACTGTTTGGCAAATATTGTGTGTGTTATATTCCTGTTAAATCTTAATAAAAGTATTGTATTTGTAAAAATTACATCAAAACTAAAAAGGTAATTCATATTTTTTTAAGGTGATTTTGTATTGAAATATTAATATTGCTGAGTTATTGACAGTATTGATGTGAAATTTGTAAATATTATTTAAAATATTATAACATAAAATATGTCTATTCGATATTTATATAACAAAAAGCCCCATGCATTGCATGGGGTTCCTAACCTAAAAGAATATTTATAAAATACTTAGAACACTATCCTTTTGCTTATTTTACCTTTTTGTGTAGTAACCTCTACAATAACAACCTGTTGCTGTATTTGCAGGCCGGTCAGGCTTGTATTAGCAGCGTTAATGTTGCTTTGAGTGTAAAGTTTGCTGCCACGGATGTCATAAATAGTAATACCTGACATTAAGGTGTTGCCCGATGTTATATTTATAACATTACCTTCTTTATAAACCATGATGTTGTTTGCAATTTCAGAGGTAACAGTACCAAGAATTGCGGTGCTTTCCCATCGGCTAAATTCGCCTTCGCCACAGGTACTGCGCACAAACAGGTAATTGTCCTGCGCCGGGTTGTACGGTACACCCTCTATAAATATAGATGCCGAAGGTGTGCCGCTGCCTGATGGTGTTGCAGGAGAGTTGCTTAAAACATACTCATAACCCTGTGGTAACGGGCCTAATATTGGCGGGCTCCACCTTAGGTTGGCAGTTGTTTCGTCTGCCGGCTCTATAGTTGGGGCAAAAGGAGGGAAACAGGTAGGTGTAGGGCCTACTACAAGGGTATAGTCTTCTGTTTCACCCGATTCTAATGCGCCACATACGGGAAGCGGGGCACCAACAAGTGCATTTCGTATCCTCATCCTGTACGTGCCCTGGGCAGTGCCTGCAGGTACTGCAATATTGCCTACGGCAGCCGGCGATGTTAAGTAAGGAGAGTTTATTATCCTGTCGCCATCGTCTGTAAAGTCAAAGTTATTATTCCAGTCTATCCAGACAGCATACAGGTATTCATCTGCAGTTGGCGCAGTTGCCGTAATGGCAAACGACCCGCCTGCGTATGTAGATACTGTGTGTGTTGCCGTATAATCGGTATAATCGCTAAAACCTGTGCCATTGTTAACAAAATTAGTTTCTCCGCCCGAGGTAGATACACCACTTATATAATGGTTGGCAGATCCTGTATTTTCAGGAACGCAGTATCCGCTAAAGAAAGCATATGTTACCCAGGCACTGTTGCCGTCTTCTTCGCCACAAACAGAGCGTACGTGCAAATAAGAATCGGTGTTTGGAGTAACCGGCACACCTGTGACAGACAGCTGTGTTGTAAGTGTCCCGGTTGCCGGAGGGGTGCCTGATGTTGTAACAGCATACTCATAGCCTGTAGGCGAACCGGTGTTAGGCGCTATCCAGCTAACGTTAGTGCTTGTAAGCGATGTTTGAAAAACATCAGGCTCTCTTGGTATATCGCAGCTTGCCGGTGGTGTTAATTCCCACTCTAAAGTAAACTCACCAGAATCCGATGCCCAGCCATCCTGTACAAAATAAATTGTTTGAGAACTGCCTGTAAGGTTTTCCCATGTTGTGGTTCCGTCATCGTCATCGGTACATTCCAGCACCGTTTGGTTGCTTCCGTTACAGCCGCCAAGGAATACCACGTGAAATGAATCATAATCGCTGTTTTCCAGTGTTATGGCTACCGTATATCCGTTAGGTACTTCTAAAGAATAAAATAATTCGGGAGCAGTATTGTCCTGACATTCCGGCGAATATGCATTTCCGGCGCCATCGGTAGTAGAGGTGTAAGGGCTAATTTGTGTGCCAAGGTCTATCGCGGTTGCACAGGTGCTTCCTGCAAGATACCTAAATGGCTCCGATGTGTCCCACTGGCTAAAATCACTGCCGCCGCAATTTGTCCTTACATGCAGGTAGTAGTAAACGCCATCTTCAATATTGGTATAACCTGTTACAAAAGTAGCTGTTACTGCGGTACCGCTTGCCGGCGGTGTTTGAGATGTTGTTACAGCATACTCATAACCTGCAGGAGTGCCACCCAATGTTGGAGCGGTCCAGCTTAAGTTTGCATTACCCGATGCTATGCCAACACCTACAAGGTTAACAGGTGTAAAGCATGTAGGCGGTACGGTAATATTTATTGTATAATCTTCGTAGTTGCCAAAGCTGGATATGCTTGTAAAACAAGGTGTAGCATCACCTTCTTCGGCGGGTACGGCACCTATTCTTAAACGGTGGCTGCCAAGTGGTGCAGTAGCAGGAATAGTAAAAGCCCCTGCTAATATATATGATTCTGCATCGGCAGATGCGCCACGATAAATTTGTTCGCCGGCATCGTCAAAGTCAAGGTCATTATTCCAGTCTACCCATATTCTTGTGTCATATGTTGCTGACGTCCGGAACGAGATCCTGAAACGCTGCGTAACCGTTTGCCCAATGGTAAGAACCTGGTCTGTATAATCTCCGTAATATATAGTTCTGTCTGGTGTAGAGTTGTTTATGCTTCCCATAGTTACATTGGTAATACCCCTCCCGTTAACAGATGTTGGTTCGGGCACGCAGTAACCGTTGTAAAAAGCTACAGTTAGCCACTCGCTATAATTACCGCTGCCGCAATTAGTCCTTACATGCAGGTAGTTGGTAGCGTTTGGTGTTGCTGTAACACCCGTAACACGGGTTGTTGTTACTGCGGTGCCGCTTTGCGGTGCCGTTGCCGTGGTGTTCACTGCATATTCATAACCGGTAGGCGTAGTGCCCAGCGTTTGTGCTGTCCAGCTTATGGTTACAAGGCCTGCAGCCGTGTTTTGGGCAACAGGTTCTGCCGGCATAAAACAGCTTGGTGGCGTGGTAACGTTAATAGTATAATCTTCATACGTGCCATAGTGGTCTGTATAGCATGGTGTTGCAGGTGCCTCATAATGCCTTACCGCTCCCACCCTTAAGCGGTGGTTGCCCAATGCCGCCGTTGCAGGAACTGTAAATGTGCCACTTAAAGTACTTGTTTCTACTTCCCTCGACTGGCCGCTGAAAACTTCTTCGCCGGTATCGTCAAAATCAAGGTCGTTGTTCCAGTCTACCCATACCCTTGTATCAAAAGATACACCTGTGGTAAGGGTAACGCTTAGTTGCTGCGTAACGCTTTGGCCCACGGTTACTACCTGATTGGTAAAATCACCATAATTGCCGTCTTCCAGCCCTGTAGTATTGTTAATACTGCCTATGGTTACATTAGTTATACCGTCGCCCTCCATATCGGGAGATGTTGGCAGGCACACACCATTGTAAAAAGGTATGGTTACCCACTGGCTGTAATCGCCGCTGCCGCAATTAGTCCTTACGTGCAGGTAGCTGGCAACTTCTGTAGTAACGGTAACGCTGTTTACGGTTGTTGTGGTAACAGCGGTTCCGCTTGCCGGTGCTGCAGGAGTTGTGGTAATTGCGTACTCGTACCCTGCTACGGTACCGCCTAATGTTGGTGCTGTCCAGCTAAGGTTAACAGTGCCCGTGGTTACATTTACAGCGGCGGTATTAGTAGGCGCATAGCAACTTGGTGCCGTGGTTACATTTACGGTATAATCTTCAAATGTGCCCCAGTTGCCGGAGTAGCACGGCGATGCCGGATCGTCTGCCCAGGTAGGTGTAGTTCCTACCCTTAGACGGTGGTTGCCCAATGAAGCCGTTACCGGAACTGTAAAAGTACCGTTTAAAGTTACAGCATCTGCCACACGGGCAATGGCGCTGTATACTTCTTCGCCTGCATCATCAAAATCAAGATCGTTATTCCAGTCTACCCATACCCTTGTATCATACTCCTGATTGGTATTTATAGTTATGCTAAATTGCTGGGTAACTCCCTGGCCTACGCTTACAGCAAGGTTAGAATAATTACCGTACTGGTTAGCCTCTGTTGTAGTTGTGTTGTTTATAGTACCTATGGTTACATTGGTAATTCCGTTTTGGTTAACACCCGTTGGGGCAGGGATACATACACCATTGTAAAATGGTAGTAATACCCACTGGCTGTAATCGCCATTGCCGCAACTTGCCCTTACCTGTACATAACCGGTAACATTTGTTGTAACCGTTATACCTGCGGCAGATGTTGCCGTAACCGTTGTACCGCTTGCGGGTGCACTTCTTGTTTCGGTAATTGCATATTCGTAACCCGCAGGTGCGCCCTGCGTTGGTGCGTTCCAGTTTATACTTATAACTCCCGGAGCCGTATTAGTTGTCGTTAGGCCTGCAGGTTCATAACAGGTAGGTGCAGGCACCACATTTAACGTATAATCTTCAAAAACCGAAGAGCCTTCTAAAAGGCATGGCGTAACATCTCCTGTCCAGTTTGGAATACCGCCTACCCTTAAACGGATGTTGCCCAGTGTAGCAGTAGCAGGTACAACAAAACTACCGGTTAATGTAGAAGCGTCAGCATTTGAAGACGTGCCGTTATATATTTCTTCGCCTGCATCAAAAGCAAGGTTGTTGTTCCAGTCTGCCCACATCCTTACATCATACGCTTCAGAATCGGTGGCAAGGCTAATGCTAAATTGTTGTGTAGTGCCTATGCCTACATTGGCAACCTGGTCTGAAAAATCACCATAGTTGTTGTCTTCAAGGCGTGTAGTGTTGTTAATATTACCCATTGTTACATTGGTAATGCCAAAACCACCCGTCCAGGACGAACCGGGTACGCATATACCGGAGTAAAAGGCATAAGTAGCCCACTCACTATAGCCATCTGTACTACAATACGAGCGAACATGTACATAAGTGTAGCGGTTAAGCGTAACAGTTATACCCGGCAGGGCGGTAGCTGTAGTTGCAGTACCTATTGCCGGTGGTGTCTCACTTTCTGTAATGGCATACTCATAGCCTGTGGCGGTTCCTGTAACAGGTGCTGCCCAGCTAATATTGGCAACGGTAGGCGTAACCAGTGTAGCGCTAATAGCAGAAGGTATATTACAGGCTGGTGGCGCTGTTAACGACCATGTAAGGGTAAACGCTCCTGAGTTTTGATCCCATCCATCCTGTATCCAGTATAATCTCTGTGTGGTTGTTGAATTATTTTCCCTGGTAAAAGTTTCGTTATCATTATCTGTACAGGTAATTTGAGTACCGGGACATTCGCCGCCATAACCTATATAAGTTACAGCATCATAACCATTTGCTGCTGCCGTTGTTCCTGTTATGGCATAGCCGGGCAGGAGGTCTATGTAAAAATAAAGGTCGGGCGCGGTGCCGGAGTCATTACACGACGGTGTAAAGTTATGGGCCTTACCTACAGTGGTAGAGCTGTAGGGGCTGGTTAGCGTTTGCAGGTTAATTGCTGTAGCGCAGGTTTCACCATCCTGGGCAAAACTCTGCATGATGCCTGCTGTAAAAAGTACGGCCGCAAGCATGTACTTTTTTAGCGGATCATTAAAAAATGAACTGCGGGAAGCCCTGCAATTTTTTTTTGGTGGCTGCAAATAATTGCTGACCACTTGTGGAGTGTAAGTCTTTTTCATTTTTTTTGAAATTTATAATAGTTGTGGATTAATAGAAATGCAATTTATGGCTGCCCTGTAGGGTGTCCGACGTATTATTGGTCAATAAGTTTCCTGCGTAAAGAACTGCCTGCGATAAAAGTCTGTAATGTTAACTAACTATTAAAAAATGATGGCGGAAAATTTGTGACATTACAAACGGTTGTTTTTAAACGTCTTAAAATCAATGTTTTAAAAGTAAGTGTTTTGATTGGTCTTTTTTGTGTTATTTATATTTTAATTTTTGATAATTTGACCTGTAGGTGTGTATAAAAGAGTGTTTGGATGCTGTCTGATCAAATTTATATTGTTTTTTGGGGATGATAGTAAGGTGGCAAATCTTTAAATTACCTTTCCTGTAGGATTTTCTGACGGTATCTCTTCCAGTCTGTTTTGTCATCATTTAGAGGTTGTACTTTTATAAGAATGATTGTTGTTAACAGTGTTGAAACAGGCGAAGTATGCACGCAATATATTTCATAAAATAGATGATTAGATTAAGCACAAAGCTAATTTTCACCCCTGAACAACAGTTATTAAAAAACCGAAAATACGTTTAGATTCTATAATAAGTTATAAACAGAAGGACGTGCTTACAGTTGAGAGCTCATTCATATATTTCCTGTCTGCAATGACGATCTTTAGGTATATAATTATTTGATTATGGATGGTTTAGGTGTAAAAAAAAGCCCCATGCAACGCATGGGGCTTTTAAAGAACAACTTCACAAATATTTAATACACTATTCTTTTGCTTATTTTACCTTTCGGAGTAGTAATTTCTACAATTACAACCTGTTGTTGTATTTGCAGTCCTGTAACAGATGCGCTTGCAGCATTAATGTTGCTTTGGGTATAAAGTTTAGCACCGCGAATATCATAAATTGCAATACCTGTAATTATAGTATTGCCCGATGTTATGTTTATGGCACTGCCTTCTTTATAAACTATTACATTGTTTTTAGCTGCCTGAGGTGCCTCTGTATCCAGTATCGCTGTAGTTTCCCAGTTACTGAATTCGCCTTCGCCACATGTACTGCGTACAAAAAGGTATGCAGATACTGCCGGGTTGTAGGTAACAGATTCTATAAATATTTCTGTGGTTGGCGTGCCGCTGCCTGTTGGAATAGCAGGCGACGTACTTAGAACATATTCATAACCTTGCGGTGTTATGCCTAATATTGGCGGGCTCCACCTAAGGTTTACTGTTGTTTCGTCTGCCGGTTCTATAGTTGGGCCAAACGGAGGGAAACATGTAGGGGTAGGACCTACAATAAGGGTGTAATCTTCCGCTTCTCCCGCTAAGGCATCACATACCGCAACAGGCGAACCTAATAGCGCATTCCTTATCCTCATCCTGTAAGTACCCTGTGGTGTACCCGCAGGTACCGTAATATTGCCAACGGCAGCAGGCGACGTTAGGTAAGGAGTGTTACGCACCCTTTCGCCTTCATCTGTAAAATCAAAATTGTTATTCCAGTCTACCCATACACTGTATAAATACTCATTGTTAGGGTGTGTTGCTGTAATAGTAAACGATCCGCCGGCGTAAGTAGTTACAGAATACTCATTAGAATAATCGGTATACGAGCTTGTACCTGTCCCGGTGTTGCTAAAGTTTATTTCGGCACCGGTTGTAGTTACACCGCTTATGTAATTACCTGTAGCATTATTTACAGGAACACAGTAACCGCTAAAGAAAGCATAGGTTACCCATTCACTAAAATCATCATTGCCACAAGCCGTACGCACGTGCAGGTAAGAATCTGTATTAGATGTAACGGTTATACCTGTAACTGTTAATGCTGTAACAGGTGTGCCACTTGCAGGAGGCGTAGCCGATGTTGTAATTGCATACTCGTAGCCTGTAGGCGATCCTGTGTTAGGTGCAGTCCAGCTTATGTTAGCACTTGTAAGCGACGTAAGTTCTGCATCAGGGTTTCTTGGTACATTACAGCCTACAGGAGGTGTAAGTGTCCACTCTAAAGTAAACACACCAGCGTTAGATCCCCAGCCGTCCTGTACAAAATATACGGTTTGGCTGCTGCCTGTAAGGTTTTCCCATGTTGTGCCGCCGGTATTATTATCGGTACAAACTAATGATGTCCTGCTGCTCACTTCGCAGTTGCCATAAAATATAGACTGGTAAGAGTCATACACGTTTTGTGTCTGGTTAATTGTTAATGTGTAACCGTTACCCACTTCTATTTTATAAAAAATATCAGGAGCAGTACTGTTGGTCGCACATGGTGGCATATAGTCGTTGTTAGCACCTACAGTTGTAGAGCTGTATGGGCTTACTTGTGTAGCAAGGTCTATAGCGGTAGCGCAGGTATCGCCGGCAAGGTACCTAAACCTGCTTGAAACTATCCACTCACTATAATCGCCATCGCCGCAATTTGTACGCACATATAAGTAATAATAAATATTATCTTCTAAGCCGGTATAACCGTTTACAAATGTATCTGTTACAGGGGTACCACTTGCAGGTGGGTTTTGCGCTGTTATTACCGCATACTCATAACCTATAGGGGTGCCCAGTGCAGGCGCTGTCCATGTTAAGTTAGCCGTGTTAGCTGCTGTAGCAATTCCTGCCGGAGCAGTAGGAGTAGAGCAGGTAGGAGGTAAAGTTACATTTACAGTGTAATCTTCAAAAGCACCGGTTTGTACCGTGCTGCATGGTGTAGGCTGTGCATTGTAGCTTGGTGCGCCACCTATCCTTAAACGGTGCTGGCCCAATGCAGCAGTTGCGGGAACAAGGAAAGTACCCGTTAAAATACCGGTTTGTGTATTAGGAGAAACTCCTGCATACACCTCTTCACCTGCATCATTAAAGTCAAGGTCATTATTCCAGTCTACCCATATTTTAATGTTATACGCAGAATAAGTAAACAAACTAATGCTAAAAGGTTGTGTAACGCCTTGGCCAATGTTTACAATTTGTGCCGAATAATTACCGTACTGTGCTGTCTCTGCAACAGTAGTATTATTTATACTGCCAATGGTAACGTTAGTAATGCCCTGCCCGTCGCCATAATTTGTAGTTGGTATACAAAGACCATTGTATACAGCTATTACTGCCCAATCGCTAAAATCGCCATCGCCACAGTTTGTACGAACATGTATATAGTTAACTGCATTTGCTGTAACGGCAATACCTGTAAGCGATGTTGCTGTGGTAGCAGTCCCTGCTGTTTGCGGAGCTGCCTCTGTAGCGGTAACAGCATACTCATAGCCGGCAGGTGTGCCGCCCAGAACAGGTGCTGTAAAGGTTAAATTAATAAGTCCGGCGGCTGTAGATGTACCCACTAAGTTAGTAGGAGCGTAGCAAGAGGGAGCTGCGGTAACATTAATAGTATAATCTTCAAAAGTACCCATAAAGCCGGTAGAGTAGCAAGGAGTTGCGTTACTTACAGAGCTTGGTACAGATCCTACCCTCATGCGGTGATTACCTAATGTGGCAGTTACCGGTACAGTTATAGTGCCTGTTAACGTAGCCCTTGTAGTAGCCGGTGAAACGGTAGTATATACTTCTTCGCCTGCATCATCAAAATCAAGGTCGTCATTCCAGTCTACCCATACTTTTGTGCTATATGGATCATATACAAACAGGCTTATGCTAATTGGTTGGGTAACTCCTTGGCCTATTGTAGCTACCTGACTTGTATAATCACTATATGTAGCTGCTTCACTTGTAGTATTATTAATTGTGCCTAACGTTACATTAGTAATACCCGAACCTCCCTGGATTGTAGGAGTAGGAGTACAGTAACCGTTAAAAAACGAAGCTGTTGTCCAGGCGCTGTAATCGCCGTTACCACAGTTAGTGCGTACATGTATATAGTTAACAGCATTAGCTGTAACGGTTACATTTGTTGCAGTTGTAGTTATGTTTGCTGTGCCGCTTGCAGGTGGTGTAGCGGTAGCAGTAACAGCATATTCATATCCTGCCGGGGTTGTGCCAAAAGCAGGCGCTGTCCAGCTTATATTAGCTGAACCCAATGCTAAAGACTGTCCCACGGGAACAGTAGGTGCATAACACGTAGGAGCAGCGGTAACATTAATGGTATAATCTTCATACGTGCCATTAGCGCCTGTATAACAAGCTGTAGTAGGGCCATTATACATAGATGTAGCGCCTACCCTTAAGCGGTACTGGCCTACAGGTGTATTTACAGGAACCGTAAAAGAGCCTGTTAATGTAGATATGTTTAAAGTTGTAGATGCGCCTGTAAAGATCTCTTCGCCGGCATCATCAAAATCAAGGTCGTTGTTCCAGTCTACCCATACTTTTGTATTATAAACAGTGTATGTGGTAAGGCTAATGCTAAAGGGCTGTGTAACACCCTGGCCAATACTAACTATTTGATTAGAATAGTTGCCATAGTTACCTGCTTCGGCAACCGTAGTATTATTTATAGAGCCAATAGTTACGTTAACAATGCCACTGCCGTTAGTACTTGTAGGGGCAGGTATACACACACCATTATAAAACGGTGCAGCAATCCAGTCGCTAAAATCGCCACCGCCACAGTTACTCCTTACCTGTAGGTAGTAGGTAACATTTGTTGGCACGGTAACACCTGTAGCTGTTGTACCTGTTACAGCAGTACCACTTTCGGGTGTTGTCCTTGTAGGGGTAATGGCATACTCATAACCTGTTGGGGCAGTACCCTGTGTTGGGGCTGTCCAACTAAGATTTGCAATACCTGCACCTGTATTAACAGCTGTAGGTGCAACAGGTATAAAACAGGTTGGAGGTGTGGTTACGTTAATAGTGTAATCTTCAAAGCTTCCGCCATAATTTGTAAAACATGGTACAATAGGGTTCCACGTTGCAACAGCGCCCACCCTCATGCGGTGATTGCCTAATATAGCTCCTGCAGGTACGGTAATGCTGCCTGTAACGGTAGCGGTACGCACAGCAGTTGTAACTGCGGTAAACATTTCTTCATTAGCATCAAAAGTAAGGTTGTCGTTCCAGTCTACCCATACTTTTATATTATAAGCAGCATTAGTAGTAAGTGTTATGCTTAAAGGCAGGGTAACGCCCTGGCCAATGTTTGCAATCTGGTCTGCAAAAAAGTTATAACGGTTAGCTTCGGCGCCGGTAGTATTGTTAATAGTCCCCAGGGTTACGTTAGTAATACCGCTGCCATCTACGCTCAAAGGAGTTGGTACACATATCCCCGAATAAAATGAGTAGGTTACCCAGGTACTGTATCCGTCTGTAGTGCCACAGTTTGCACGTACATGCAGGTAGTTTGTAGCGTTAACTGTAACTGGTGCTGCCGTAACCGTTGTTTGAGTAGTTGCAGTACCGCTTGCAGGCGGTGTTGCAGATGTTGTAACTGCATATTCATATCCGGTAGCTGTTCCTGTTATAGGTGCGATCCAGCTAAGGTTAGCTAAAGTAGCCGATGTTAACGCAGCCGTAACCGTTCTTGGTATATTGCATACCGGCGGGGGCGTTAAGCTCCAGGTAAATGTATGTGTTCCCTGATTGGCTCCCCACCCGTCCTGTACATAATATACAGTTTGAGTGCTAAAAGTTGTGTTTTCCCAAGTTGTACTTTGTACTTCTGGATCAACACAGGCAATAGCCGTCTGAGAATCGCAGGTGCCGTAAAACAGCGACCGTATAGAATCATAACCGCTTGCAGTCTGGCCTATGGTTAACGTATAGCCATGCGGTACCGTTATGTAGTAAAATACATCTGGTGCTGTACCGTTTGTATTGCAGGTAGGCGTGTTCTCATTACCGGCTCCCGCAGTTGTAGAACTAAACGGACTTGTTAATGTAGTAAGATCTATTGCATTTGCACAGGTATAGCCATTTTGTGCAGAAGCAGCGCCTGCACTTAAAATAAACAGCATTGTGGCCAGCACAAGGCTTTGCTTGCTACAGCACCACTGCCGCAGGGAATTTTTTAAAAACTCCGTGTTTTTGTTGTAAGTTTTTTTCATTTAAATGAGTAATTTGGTTGTGTGTAAACAGGTAATATATAATAGTGGTAAATAGTATTAATAGGTAACGGTATGGTAATTTTGCGCTAATGGTTTCTTAATTTCCAAAATCACTAACAACAAGAATGCCTTTGTTTGCTCATTTCGTACAGTATGACAGCCTTTGCTAACAGCGTTCCTGCTGGAAAGCTTTTTTAAAATTTGAAACAGCAAAAATTTTCATAAATTATTATATTTTAACGAAAATCAAAATTAGAGCGGCATTAAAGATTTTAAATAAAAAAAAGCCTTACAATTCATTTACATTATTACATTTGCACCTTACATTTTATGTACATTATTTTTATTCATCTGTAAATGAGTAAATTGCTGTTATAAAATTCGTAACCCCTGCTTTTGCTTTTTTTATATATTTGAAATAAAATGTTAGTGCCCAAAAACGCTGTAAATACCATACTTTTTTACATTTTGTTAATAACAAGTGAATGTGTTATGGGACAGGCTGGGCATGCAATACTAAAATCAGACAAGAGGGTAGAAACGTTGCTGGAAAAGGCAAATGCCAGTATCCATTCCGATTCTAATAAAGCTATAAAATACCTTAACGAAGCTTTAAAGTATAAAGGTGAGATAAGCGAAAAACAGCTTTTATTTTTATATAAAATTGCTACCGTAATACATACTTATGACCAGTCTAATATACTCGCGTTAGATTATGGTTATAAAAGCCTGGCACTCCAAAAAAAGATCAACCCGTTACACATGCATTTTATTTATAATAATATTGCATGCATATACATGCAGTTGGGCGACACAAAAAAATCCAGGATTTTTCTAAACAAGTCGCTGCAAGGATTAAAACAGTCTTTAAAAGAAGGCAAACTTAAAGAGAAAGAAGTAGAGGCATACCTTGTTTACAGCAACCTTGCTGTTATAGAGATTGAAGAAAAAAATTATATTAAAGCTTTAGAAATGCTGCATATTTATAAAAAGCAAAGTATAAGGCTAAAAGATACTGCCGGGGTTGTTATTACGTACCAAAACCTCTCTAACGTTCACCATAGCTTAAAGCATGCCGACAGTTCTCAGTATTATTCAGATAAGGGTATTCACCTGTCTGAAAATGCAAAATTAGAGTCAGAATTATCTTCATTATACTACTATCGCGGCCTTCATTATAACGAAGCCAGGAATGATTCGGCTGGTTATTACCTGCAAAAAGCGTTCGATCTTAGCAACAGGCTTAACCAGCCCGATATTAAATTGTCTTCCTCACAATTACTGGCCGATGTATATGAACGCCAGGAAAATTTTAAAAGCTCTAACCATTACCTGCGAATAGTAAATTCACTTTCTAAAGAAGACCTGAGCCTGCAAAACAAGAAAAAAATAGAAGTCCTTGAGCTTGAGAACGAACAAAAAAGAAAGCAGCAGGAAGAGCTTATAGAAGCGCAACGCACAGAAAACATACTCATTTTTGGCTTTATACTACTTGTGCCTGTTGCGGTAATAGGCTTATTAATGTACAGGCTGCAGCGTATAAAATCAATACAGCGTAAAGTAGAGAACGAACTGCTTACGCAAAAAATGGAAAGTAAGAACCGGGAACTTACAAGCAATGCTATACAGATATTACAGGCAAGCGAAATAATAGATTATACACAAAAAGGGTTAAGCCAGCTTAAAACTGTTATTGATACCCCAAATAATAAAATGCTTACCCAAATAATATCCGACCTTAAAAAGGGTAACCAGTCTTTTAATAAAAAGGAATTTGAAAAGCTCTTTATAGAAACCGACGAAGAGTTCTATAAAAAGTTGCTGCAACGCTACCCATCGCTCACAAAAAATGAAATAAGGTTGTGTGCATTTGCCAAAATGAATTTTTCTACAAAAGAAATATCGGCTATAACCCAGCAAAGCAGTAACAGCATTTTAGTGGCACGGTCAAGGCTTAGAAAAAAAATAGGACTCGAAGAAAGTCAAAGCCTTACAGTGTTCTTTAAGAGTTTTTAGGCGTTATGTTTATCGTTAAAAATAAACCTCATGCAGTGCATGAGGCCTATCCCTGGGGAATTTATTTAAATTAAAAAACTATCTTTTTACTTAAGGTACTTATTCTCTGTTCGTACAATAAGCAATTATAGATGTATTTATAGCCTTACAGTTGTGTATTTGCCTCTTATTTGGTTTGCCGTAAACTTGTAGTACAGTATGTTTTAATTGTGCTAAATTTAACACTATTTATCTTTTAATTAACATATATAGTGATTATTGTTGTATTTTACTACATAGCCCCTTTTTTAGGGCATATCTTTAGTTAATACTTCTCAATGCATTATATTTTTAGATTTAAATCAGCAATTAGGGCCTTGTTCAGATGTAATAGCTATGTTTTTTTTATCGCAATGCATAGTATATAAGCTGTTTATTACCTCAAATCCATATTCCGCTACATCAGGAGCGGCTATCTAAGCGCATTTTTGCGGTGTCTGTCCCGCTATCCGCTTTACCTTTTTTTACAAAAAAGGGTGTCGCTGCTTTCGGGGCTATAAGGGTTACGTAGTTTTGTTCCGGCCGGCACATGCTCTTAGTACGCAACTTCATGTCATTAAACCGTTGCTCATTACAGTTAGACCAGTTATAATACACACACACAA
>Ga0247814_10000429_pt1 | contig 33975 bp, 32 predicted proteins | sample UWRJL179409R1_FD_179947 | JGI IMG/M metagenome (GOLD analysis project Ga0247814, IMG submission 179947) | Plant litter microbial communities from Arlington Agricultural Research Station in Wisconsin, United States - UWRJ-L179-409R-1 | ecosystem: Environmental > Terrestrial > Plant litter >... | reverse complement strand
GAATAATGTGGTTCGAACAACTTGTGTTTTGGTGTTGTCATCAGGATCATCCTTAAAATCAATAGCAAAGGCATTCTGACGATTATACACATTATATAGACCGAATGACCAGCTGGACTGGAGCCTTTTACCTGGCTTTCCTTCTAGCGTTGCAGAGAGATCAAGTCTGTGATAGGCAGGAGTTCTGTATCCATTTTTTTCAGTGTAGTAAAAGGCAGTCCTTCCATTTAACTGGTACTTACCACTCGGATAGGTTACCGCATTTCCAGTATTATAGACTAATACGGAGGAGAAACTCCAGCGGGTGCTCGCCTTGTAAATACCTACCAGAGAAAGGTCATGTGTCCTGTCTTGTTTAGCATAAAACCACGAACCGCTGTTCAGCTGATCAAATTTACGTTCCGTTTTAGACAAGGTATAGCCTATCCAGCCATTAAACTTTCCGAAGCGCTTTTTAAGAAAAAACTCAACACCATAAGCTCGTCCCTTACCATAAAGCAAATCTGCCTCTACATTGTTATTGCCTCGTAAATCCGTACCAGTTCTGTACTCAATCTGATTTTGCAACCACTTGTAATAAAGCTCCACTGAGACCTCATAGGTATCGTCAAAGAAGTTCCTAAAATAACCACCGGCAACCTGATCTGCCAGCTCCGGCTTGACATTGTTGCTATTTAAAATGTATAAATCTGTTGGAGAAGTGGTTGTGGAATTGGACATTAAGTGGATGTTCTGAACGTTCCTTGTATAGGCGGCTTTTAACGATCCAGTGGCCGACAATTGATAGCTGAATGACAGTCTAGGCTCCAGATATAGGTAAGTTGTGATCGCAGTTCCCTTTCCGTAAGTAAGCGTATCAGTTGCAATACCATCCATATCATAGTTTTTGAAAGTACCTGGGCCTAGCAATGAAAAAGAACTCAATCGCAAGCCACCTACAATGTTGAATTTATCATTTACAGCCCATTCATCAGACACATAGGCAGCCAACTCTACACCTCTCCGATTTTCCGCCGTGGTTTGATTGATACTTGAACTTTGGCTGGATGTCAGTTTTCCTGGCGAGATAGTATGGTGGATTGCATTAACTCCAAACTTTAAGTTATTTGTATTACTCAGGCTATATTCGTAATCCTGTTTGATATTGTAGTCCTTAATTGAAGAGTTCACTTCGAAATCATTGACATCGTTTTTATTTTGAATGACGTAATTGTAGTTACTGTAAATCAATGAGGTGTTGGAAAACAAACGGTCACCATATAAATGGTTCCATCGCATGGTTAATGTCGCGTTACCCCAGTTGAAGCCAAAAGACTTGGAAATTCCAAGCTTATCTCTACCGAAATAACCCGATAGGAAAAAGGTATTTTTGTCATCAAGCTGGTAATTTGCCTTTGCGTTCACATCGTAAAAGAAAAGGGTATTGCCGTTGATGGCGCTATCCGGGGACAGCGATAAAAATGCATCCAGATAAGTTCTGCGCGCACTGATCATAAAAGAACCTTTGTCCTTCACTATAGGACCTTCAACTTTCAACCTGGAAGAAATCAAACCTATCCCTCCCTCCATTTCATAAGTCTTCCTGTTGCCTTCATTCATTCTGATGTCCAGGACTGAAGACAAACGTCCTCCATATTGTGCCGGCATACCACCTTTGTAGACACTTAAATCTTTTATTGCATCTGAATTGAAGGTGGAGAAAAAGCCCAATAGATGCGAAGCATTGTAAACAGGAGCCTCATCAAGTAATATAAGATTCTGATCTGTAGACCCACCACGTACGTAAAAGCCACTATTACCCTCTCCTGCTGATTTTATTCCAGGTAATAATTGCAAGGTCTTGAGAACGTCTCGTTCACCCAGAAGAACAGGAACATTGCTAATTTCACGGACGTTGACCTTCTGTAAGCCCATCTGCGGATTACTTATATTTTCATTTCCTTTAGTAGCAGAAATCACTACCTCTGTGAGGTCGTTATCTCCCGTTAGACTGAAATTCAGTTTCTCGCTTTTTGTGAACTCAATCGTCTGACTCACCGGTTTATAACCAATAAAACTTACGGTAACAGTGTAATTACCTGATGGAGCGCTAATGGAGTAAAAGCCGTAAGAGTTGGTGGTGATTCCTGTATTTACCGGCCCTGTTATTTTAACACTTGCCCCAATCAATGTTTCACCACTGCCGGCATCGGAGACTGTGCCACTAAGCGTAAATTTATTTTGAGCGTAAGAAAACTGGGTACATATAAGCAGTAGCACAACAATGAGGAGACTTCGCAAGATGTTTGGTTTATGTATTTTAACAAAAATAGTAAAGAAAACTGTTAGTCGCTAAGCCGGAATGTTAAAACTTTGTTAGGTTAGTCGATGTTACCTGAGGAATGAGCTTGATTAAATTCACAAATAAAGGGATTTATTGCATGCAAGGCGATTTTTACATCGACCCCTGGCAGCCCGTTAACCTTGCTGTAACAACGCATGGGCATGCAGATCACGTGAAATGGGGCAACAAAGCTTATTTGTGCCATGACCTGACAAAGCCAATATTGAATCAGCGCCTGGGCGCCGACTTGAAAATTGAAACCCTACCCTACAATAAAGAAATTAGCATCAACGGTGTAAAGGTCAGCCTGTTTCCGGCCGGCCACGTGATCGGATCTTCTCAAATAAGACTGGAATACAAAGGTGAGGTTTGTGTGGTATCTGGTGATTACAAAGTGGAGTATGATGGGATCAGCACAGCATTCGAACCCGTTAAATGCCACAGTTTCGTTTCAGAAAGCACTTTTGGTCTGCCAATTTACAAGTGGCAACCTCAGGAAATCATATTCTCCCAGATTAAAGACTGGATTTCAGATAATCACGACAAGAATAAAACAAGTGTTTTGGTGGCCTATAGTTTAGGAAAAGCGCAGCGGCTGATTAAAGGATTAGATGGCTATGGGTCGATATATGTCCATAATTCTATTGCTAACCTGAACGACGGCTTTATAAAAGCTGGCGTTGATTTACCGGAAACTATTCGGATCACAGCTGACACTAAGAAAGATGATTTACAGAAAGGTATTGTAATTGTTCCGCCTGCCCTGGCAGAAGGAAGATGGATCAAAAATCTGATCAATGGTGCAACCGGTGTTTGCTCCGGATGGATGCAGGTAAGAGCCAGCAGACGCTGGAGGAGTGCAGATGCCGGCTTCGCATTAAGCGATCATGCAGACTGGCCAGGATTGTTATCTGCCATTAAGGCTACTGAAGCTGAAATGGTTTATGTTACCCATGGTTTTACAGCAACCTTCTCCAAATATTTGAACGAAATTGGTATCGCCTCTGAAGAAGTAAAAACTCAATATGGTTCTGAAGATGAAGACGATAAGGTTGAAGAGCAGGAAAACGTAAAGGAGGAGTTACCGTGAGAAGATTCACCGAATTGATCCAGCAGTTGGAGATGAGCAACAAAACCAACGACAAAATTGCTGCCTTAGTGAGCTATTTTGATGAAGCTGATGATCTGGATAAACCATTTGTAATCGCAATGTTTACCGGTAAAAAACCGAAGCGTCCCGTTAATACTTCCCTGATCAGGCAGTGGGCAACGGAGCTAAGTGGAATTCCCGAATGGCTATTTGCTGAAAGTTACCACAGTGTTGGCGATTTAAGTGAAACCATAGCGCTGGTGTTGCCACCTGCAGAGAACCTCGTCAACCGAAAGTTACACGAATGGATTAATGACCTCGCCCTTCTGGCAAAGAAAGATGAACATGAGAAGAAGGAATTCATTCTCAAAGCCTGGGACAGCTTGGAAACCCAGGAAAGGTTTGTGTTCAACAAATTGATTTCGGGGAATTTCAGGATAGGTGTTTCCAATAAAATGCTAGTAAATGCCCTTGCGAAACAAAGTGATACAGAAAGCAACAAGATCATGCATAGCATCATGGGGCACTGGAACCCGACGGAGATCACCTATCAGGATCTTGTAGGTGGTGCCCATGTGAATACGGACAGCTCCTGGCCGTACCCATTTTGTCTTGCTTATGCACTGGAAATGGAACCTGAATCATTAGGCCAACCAAGCGAATGGCAGGCAGAATGGAAATGGGATGGCATACGTGGCCAAATCGTTAAACGTAACGGTGAACTATTTATTTGGTCCAGAGGAGAGGAATTGGTAACCGCACAATTTCCGGAGTTACATTTTTTAGCCGACGAGCTCGAAGACGGAACCGTTTTGGATGGAGAAATTCTTTCAGTGAAAGAAGGAAACGTTCAAGCGTTTAGCATCCTACAGCAACGCTTAAACAGAAAAACTATCAATAAAGCACAGCTCAATGATGCACCAATCGGGTTTTACACCTATGACATCCTTGAATATCAGGGTAAGGATCTGAGAGAAAATAGCATGTCCTACAGAAGGGGATTACTTGAAGAAATCATACCTAAGATAAGTACTAAAAACGTGATCGTACTTTCTCCTGTGGTGAAGTTCGAAAGTTGGGAACAACTTGCAGAAATTAGACAGGGTGCAAGGGACCTCAATAGCGAGGGCATCATGCTCAAAAAACTTGAATCATTGTACCATGCGGGTAGGAAACGGGGGGATTGGTGGAAATGGAAAATCAATCCATATACAGTCGATACAGTGATGATTTACGCTCAAAAAGGTAGCGGAAGGCGTGCTAACTTCTTCACCGATTATACATTTGCAGTAAGGGACGGTGATAAGTTAATCACCATAGCTAAAGCGTATTCTGGACTTACAGATAAAGAAATTAAAGAAGTAAACTCCTTCGTGGTTAAAAATGCGGTAGAGAAGTTCGGACCAGTTCGAACCGTTAAACCTGAGCTCGTCTTTGAAATAGCTTTTGAAGGGATCGCTGAAAGCAAACGCCACAAAGCGGGATTGGCTTTAAGATTCCCTAGAATCGCCAGGTGGAGAAAGGACAAAAAAGCCACCGAAATAAATACGCTCGAGGATTTACGTCAACTGCTGGCCTCAACATTAGCAAATTCCTGATATGGGTATCGAAACCAGCAAAGGTTACAAGCGGGTAATGAAATGGCTGAAAAGTAGCAAAAAAAAGCCCTTTCAATTTCAAACTGACACCTGGCAATATTATGCAGAAGGCTATAGCGGACTGGTTAACGCGCCAACAGGTTTCGGTAAAACGTTTTCATTATTCCTCGCCGTCATCATCGATGAACTAAATGCCCGTGAAGATGCCCTCAAAACCGAAAAACCCAGTAAGGAAAAACTCCTGAAACGAAAGGTGAAAACCCAAACAGGACTTAAGCTTGTTTGGATAACGCCCTTGAGATCGCTTGCCAAAGATCTTTCCAGAGCAATGCGCGAAGTATGCGAAGAACTCGAGCTTGATTGGCAAATTGGAGTCAGAAATGGCGACACTTCTCAAAACGACAAGCTGAAGCAGAAAAAACAAATGCCAGAAGTGCTGATCATCACTCCCGAGAGCATGCATTTGTTGCTCGCTCAGAAAAGCACATTCAATTATTTCGAATACCTCCAATGTATCGTTGCCGATGAATGGCACGAGCTTATCGGCAGCAAACGTGGCGTAATGGCGGAGCTTGCCATATCGAGAATTAAAGGCTTATTGAAGGAAAAACATCCGGAAAGACTGCTTCGGATATGGGGCATCTCAGCAACCATAGGTAACATTGACCAGGCGCTCGACGTGTTGGTACCCTATCCCGATCTGCTCAAGATTATCGTAAAAGCCAACATAGAAAAGAAAATCATGATCAAGTCCATACTGCCTGATCACGTTGATATGTTGCCCTGGGCAGGACACTTAGGTCACAAGCTCGCAGAAAAGCTGCTCCCTATCATCTATAAAAGTAAGACTACCCTCATATTTACCAATACCCGTGGACAAGCAGAGCTTTGGTATCAAACGCTACTCGCTAAAGATGAAAACTTAGCAGGACAATTGGCCATTCACCATGGTTCTATCGACTTTGAACTTCGCAATTGGATTGAAGATTCAATACATTCAGGTGCTTTGAAGGCAGTGGTCAGTACTTCATCACTAGATCTGGGGGTCGATTTTAAACCCGTAGATACGGTCGTTCAGATTGGCTCTCCCAAAGGAGTAGCTCGGTTTTTGCAACGCGCAGGAAGAAGCGGACACTCCCCTTACGAGACTTCTAAGATCTACTTTCTGCCTACACATGCACTCGAACTCGTGGAAGCTGCGGCGATAAAGGAAGCGGCGAGAACCCAAAACATAGAAAGCAGAGAACCCGTCGTGATGGCATTCGACACGTTAATTCAGTACCTGGTTACGCTGGCTGTGGGCGATGGTTTTGATGATGAGCTCATCTATAATGAAGTCAAAGAAACCCACGCATTCAGAGAATTGTTACCTGAAGAATGGGCATGGATCATGCGCTTCATCACTACAGGTGGTGAGAGCTTAACAGCTTATAATGAATTCAGTAAAGTGAGTAAAGTCGATGGCCTGTGGAAAGTAGAAAGTAGACAAATCGCCATGCGGCATCGCCTGCACATTGGTACCATAGTGAGTGATGCCATGCTGAAAGTAAAATACATCAGCGGCGGGTTCGTAGGTATGGTAGAAGAATCCTTTGTGTCTAAGATGAAAGCTGGAACGAGTTTTACCCTGGCCGGTCGCGTACTTGAGTTTGCCATGATAAAAGACATGATGGTACTGGTCCGCAAAAGCAAACAAAAAACAGCGATGAGCCCAAGCTGGATGGGCGGTAGAATTTCGCTAACTGCAAACCTTGGAGCGATACTGAGAAAAAAATACAATGAAACACTGGATAAGGAACATGATGATGAAGAGTTAGACTTCATACTTCCGCTCTTTGAACGACAAGCAAAAGTCTCACATGTACCTAAAAATGATGAGTTTCTTATAGAATTGATAAATACCAGAGATGGATATCATTTCTTTGCTTATCCTTTTGAAGGCAGACAGGTCCACGAGATTATGGCGTCTTTAATTGCCTACAGACTGGGCAGGCTCAAGCCAATCAGTTTCTCTATAGCCATGAACGATTATGGCTTCGAGTTGTTAAGCGAACAACCTATTCCACTCGATGAAGAAAATATCAAAGAACTCTTTACTCCAAATAATCTTTCAGAGGATATCATTGCAAGTATCAATGCTACGGAAATGGCCAGGAGAAAGTTTAGAGACATTGCTTGCATCTCTGGTTTGGTCTTTCAAGGTTACCCTGGCAAGTATGTAGCTAATAAGCATCTTCAATCTTCCGCTGCGTTATTTTTCAACGTTTTTAGTGATTATGATAAACATAACCTATTATTGCGGCAGGCATATGATGAAGCATTTTATCAGCAAATAGAAGAACCCAGATTGGCAGCCGCATTGCAACGAATTCAGGAAAGCAAGGTGATTATTGTCAAAGCAGAAAGTTATACTCCGCTTTGTTTCCCAATCAAAGTCGACAGTTTGCGTGACAACATGAGTTCTGAGGAATTGAGCCAGAGAATTGAGAGAATGACTGCTGAAGCAGAGAAAAGAAGTACAAGGAAAAAGAATGTTCGTTAATTGTCGTGAAGAAAGATTGTATTTGAGTAAAGAGCGCGCAATCTATTGGGAAAAAGAAAGAATGCTGATTATCAGTGATCTGCATATAGGTAAGTCTGCTCATTTTAGAAAATCAGGAATCCAGGTCCCTGATACCATAGGAAAAACTGACCTTCAACGGTTAACTTCCCTTGTAAAGGAGTTCAATCCGCTTGTTTTGCTGGTCACCGGTGATATGTTCCACAACAGAATCAACAGCGATGCAAATGCTTTCCTGGAGTGGAGAAAGTCATATGAACAATTGAAAGTCGTGTTGGTGAAAGGCAATCACGACGAGCTAAAAACAGAAGACTATGTCGCCTTAGGTATTGAAGTGCATCATAAGGAGCTCCTCCTCCATCCTTTTCGATTTATTCACGACAAGCCAAAAGTTTTTGATGAATACTATAACATCTGTGGACATATTCATCCGGGCGTGGTGATCTATGGGCGGGCGAGACAGCAACTTAAATTTCCCTGTTTTTACTTCAATGAAACCTGCGCAATACTACCCGCCTTTAGTGTATTTACAGGTTTGTCAATTATGAAGCCTGAACAAGGAGATCGTTTTTACGCGATCACCCCTGATAAAGTGGTGTCAATAGCTTTTCCAAGCTGATTGATCCATTCTTCGAACATAGCCTGTTCAATCTTGACAACCAACTCAGCATGGTGTTCCCAATCGGTAGAAAAAGATTTCAACTGGTTTAACATTTCTTCCAAATGTCCTTCTTCTTCCAAAATAATCGACTTTACTGTTACCTTACTGCCGGCCTGTGTTAATACCTCCTGGTAAACTGGATACAACTCGTCTGCCCTTACCTCGATCGCATACGTCACAAACAGATAGGCTGCAAACTTCAGTTCAAAACCCGACAAGTTGAATTCTTGCTTTAGATAACGACACACCGCAATGTCCAGCGCATTGAGGTAAAATCTGGTATGATTAGGAGTAAGCAATTCTTCACTCTTGTAGGTTTTACATAATCCACCATCCAACTTATCCAATTGCTTTTTTAGATAATATGCATGGCGATGCTCTTCGGCGGCATGTTTTAAAATAATCAGGTTTACATTCTCCTTGTGCTCAGAGGCAGATATTTTCCTGGCACCTGCATTCTCCATAAAGGATAAGGTGTTCAACCATTTAGCGTGCAGCATGTTATCGCTAATAATAGTTTCTAGAATTGACTTCAGCAGCATGTTATAATTCGTTTAAGGCCTGGTGAATAGTTTGATAAATAAAATCGAGATCATCATTACTAATGACATATGGTGGAAGAATATAAATGATATTACCCAATGGTCTCATCACAATCCCTCTTTCTAAAAAGAACAAATATAGCTTATTTCTAAATTCACTCAGATAGGATGAGTCGCTCCCGGTCTCCCACTCCATCACCAATATGGTACCCGTCTGTCTCACATCCCGAAGCTTAGCATTTCCTTCAAGACTTTGAGCAAATACACTGTGTTTGTTAGTGATTCGACTAATATTTTCTAAAGTTCTTGGATCGAGGAGGATATCAAGACTTGCTAACGAAGCCGCAATAGATACTGGATTAGCGGTAAAAGAATGACCATGATACAAGGTTTTCAACTGATCATCGCTCAGAAAAGCATCAAATATTTTTTGATTGCAAGTAGTGATTCCCAATGGCATCGTTCCACCTGTGAGGCCCTTTGACAAGCAGTAGATATCAGGGCTATTAACTAATGCCTCACACGAAAAATAGGTTCCTGTTCTTCCGAACCCCGTCATCACCTCGTCGGCAATGGTTAGAATCTGGTGTTTCTGACAAGTCGCCAGCAGTTGATCCAGATATTCTGCATCATACATCAACATGCCACCTGCTCCCAAAACTCTCGGCTCGAAAATGAAACATGCTACTTCATTGGAGAGGTAGTTAATCTTAGACTTCAGTTGTTCAATATTCTGAGCATTGGGAAGATCGATGAACTCGACATCAAAAAGCAGCGTTTTAAAAGGATCTGTAAATATGCTTCTTCCGCTCACCGACATGGCGCCAAAGGTGTCTCCGTGGTAAGCTTCTTTAAACGCAATGATCTTTGTTCTTGGAGATGCAGCTATGTTCACCCAATACTGAAGACACATCTTAATTGCGACTTCGACAGCAGTAGACCCGTTGTCGCTATAAAAAACCTTCTCTTGCTTACCAGGTAATAAAGGCAGCAGCCGCTCAGCAAGCAAGACTGCAGGTTCATGTGTAAAGCCTGCAAAGATTACATGTTCAAGAACTTTAAGCTGTTCAGCAACCTTTTCAGCAATATATGGATGGGCATGCCCATGTATGTTTACCCACCAACTTGACACCGCATCAATATATTTCTTGCCCTGCTCGTCAAATAAGTGCGCACCGTCCCCCCTCACTATCGGTATGTTTGGCAGCGCATTTTTCATTTGCGTGTAGGGATGCCATATTACCTGTTTATCTCTCTCGGCTAGTGTCATAAATCAATTTGTTTAAGTAACAATTCAATCACTGTTTTATCGGTACGAAAGGTTACGTCATCAGGGCTCAAATCACTTAGGTTCACCCACCTAAACGATTGAAGCGCGCCTTCATCAAAATCAAAAGCTGTGGTTTTAAAAGTCAGCTCTAATGGTTTAGTCTGTTTGACCAGATAATAAATACTTAAAATCTGACTGTTATTGAAGGAGGATTGTTCGTAAAAATCAGTCGTATAGAAATGGCTGGTCACCTCAATTTCGGCATTACACTCCTCCATAAATTCTCGTTTCAAGGCATCAATCAAGCCTTCACCCAGCTCTAATCCGCCTCCCGGAAACTTACTAAATGTTCTCCCACCAGATTGTTCATCAGAAATTAGGACCTGATTGTGCTGGTTAATTAAAACACCATAAACTCTTACGTTAAAATAACTCATTGATCAAAGTGCTTTAGATTTTTAGTCGCATTATCTATATTCCATTCTATCTCCTGATGGAATGGTGTAGTCCTTACCGGACATTCTTTCATTTTACAATAACTGCAGCAGGCAGGTAAACATGGGTCAGTATGGATAAATAACTCTGTTTGATGAGGCGCTTCTCCGTTGATTATCGCATCAAGCTCCGACAGTTCCTCATGCACCCGACTTAAATCGAAATAATAAGGCATGGTAACATGACAGTCAATGTGCAAATCCGATCCGTATTGCTGCGCACGTAAATTATGGACGTCAATCCATGGATCCTTTCTATGTTGCTGCAAAATGGAGATGATGTCTTTGACAAGATCGGTATTACTTTCATCCATTAGGCCCCCTACAGATCTCCTGGTAAGCAAATAGCCATTGTAAATAATGTAAACCCCCAGGGCGATAGAGATTAGACTATCCAGCCAGTAAATTTTAGTGAGCTGAATCAGAATTACGCCGATAACAAGTCCTGCGCTGGTTACTGCATCTGTCAGTAGGTGTTTACCATCTGCTTCCAGGGTTATAGACCGGTGGGTCTTGCCCATGTCAATCAGGTAATAACCGACAATCAGGTTCACCACCCCTGTTGCCCCTATAATCGCGGCGCCTTCAAAAAGCTGGAATATTGGCTTTGGAAACAGAAGATCGTATCCTGACTTTAGGATAATGATGATCCCTGCAATACTAATCAAGGTACCTTCCAGGAATGCGGAAAAGAATTCCACCTTTCCATGCCCATAAGGGTGATTGGTATCCTTTGGTAAGGTTGCCAGATAGATGCTGTAGAAAGCGAAACCACTGGCAAGTACATTTACAATACTTTCTAACGCATCGGTAAGTATCGCATTGGAATGTGTGATAAAATATGCTACAAATTTAGCGAGCATAAGCAGGATGCTTACGCATAATGCCAGAAGTATCGCTTTCTTTTTAGGTTGCAAATTTGGGAGTTTAGAGCACCAAAAATACAGTTTAGCACCCGAATAACATTAAAAAGTATTTTTTTTAGTTTATAATTCCGTGAGGTTCATATATTTGCGTTCGCACAAAATTAAATTTGCTGAGCACTAAAAACTATGACATTTTTATCCAAAAGAATCAACAACCTATCTGAGTCGCAGACCATTAAAATGGCTAAATTGGGAAGAGAGCTGTCCGCTAAAGGGATAGACGTTATCAACCTGAGTTTTGGCGAACCAGACTTTTTTACACCAGAATTTGTTAAAGAAGCTGCCAAGACCGCGATCGATGAGAATTACTCCTACTACACTCCGGTTTCAGGTTATGCAGACTTAAGAAAATCTGTGGCTGATAAGCTATTGCGTGAAAACGGATTATCTTATACGTTTGATCAGATCGTTGTTTCAACAGGTGCGAAACAATCATTGGCTAACGCAGTAATGTGTCTGGTTGATCCTGGAGATGAGGTTATTGTCCCTACTCCATATTGGGTTTCTTATTCTGAAATGATCAAGCTTGGTGAAGGTGAAACCGTTTTCATTAATGCTACTGTAGAAAATAACTTTAAAATCACGGGCGCTGAGTTAGAAGCCGCAATCACACCTAAAACTAAATTGTTCATGTTTTCTTCACCATGCAATCCTACGGGATCTGTATACAGTAAAGAAGAATTGGCTGATCTTGTTGCAGTGTTTGAAAAATATCCGAATATATACATCATCTCCGATGAGATCTATGAGCACATCAACTTTGTAGGCAAACATGCATCCATTGCAGAATTTGATTCGATAAAAGATAGAGTAATCCTGATCAATGGTTTTTCCAAATCATACGCAATGACAGGTTGGAGAGTGGGTTACATGGCAGCTAACAAAGAGATCGCCAATGCCTGCGATAAATTGCAGGGTCAAATTACTTCCGGAACTTCATCTATCGCCCAACGCGCTGCATTGGCTGCGTACCAGGGTGGTCTTGATACCGTGAATGAAATGGTTGCCGAATTCAAAAAACGTCGTGATATCGTTTACGCCTTAATTTCAGAAATCCCTGGAGTTAAAGTAAATCTTCCTGATGGTGCATTTTATTTCTTCCCTGAAATCAAATCTTACTTCGGTACCAGCAACGGAGAAATTAAAATAAACACCGCAGAAGATCTTTCATTGTACTTACTGAATGAGGCTCACGTTTCAACAGTTACAGGAGAAGCATTCGGAAATGAAGATTGTATCAGAATTTCCTATGCAGCCTCTGAAGAACAATTACGTAAAGCAGTGTCAAGAATTAAAGAAGCATTAGCTAAACTGAGCTAAGCCGAAAATACTTAAGATTAGCGCCCTTTCACTACAGGTGGAAGGGCGCTTCTTTTTGCAATGTATTTTGGGTTGGCAGAATAATTGGTAAGAAATATTTATGAAAAATCTAATCTTGTCCGTGATCACGCTCTTCCTTCTATCCTGTCAGCAACCAGAAAGAACCCAGCGAGCAGAAAGTGATCTAAAGACTGCAGCCGACACGGTGAAGCCGAATACACCACAAGAATCCAAGCCTTTAGACCCAATAGCGGACATCCGTAAAACTGTAGAAGCAATTAATACGGGAAAACTTCAGCAAAAACACTTCGAGTTCATGTGTGATGAGAAGACGACCGTAGATTACTTTTACCAAGATACTGAACTGGTGAAGCTTGTTATTGATTTTGGTACAGTTGGAGACGTGTATGCGAGAGAAGACTATTATTTTAAAGACGGAAAGCTTGTATTTGCTTATGAATTCGTCGAGGGCGGTCCGGCCTGTGATGATTGTATAAAAACTGACGAGTATCGTTCTTATATCAAAGATGATCAGGTGATTAAATACATGAAAAACAAAAAAGTTGAAAGTTGTAAGAAGTGTGAATTCAAATCCTCTTCGAAACCATATACCTTGTTACACCTTTCAACAGCTGAAGAAATTAAAGCCGTACTTTGTCGTTAATATACTAAGATCTGATGGCCTCCACAGGATCTAGTCTTGATGCCGAGAACGCAGGCCAGAATCCAGATATGGTACCAATAGCGACTGAAATCCCCACGCCCAGAATGACGTTTTTCATGAATAAGATCATCGTAAATCCGGCAGCAGTTATACCTAACGTGAGCAGGTAAACCAACAGTAAACCTAAGGCACCGCCCATCAGGCACAATGCAACAGCCTCAAATAAGAACTGCAAAAGAATAAAGTAGTTTTTAGCACCCAGCGACTTTTGGATTCCTATGATATTTGTACGCTCCTTTACAGAAACAAACATAATATTGGCAATACCAAACCCACCTACCAAAATAGAGAATCCACCGATAATCCATCCTGCAATGTCTACAGCGCCAAACATCTGATCTAACTGATTAGAGGCAATGGTACTTTTATTTAAAGAAAAGTCTTCTTCGGCACCAGGTTTAATTCTTCTGATGGAACGCATGGCTCCTCTGATCTCGCTTTCAATCTCATCCAGATCAATATGCTCATATCCCCTCACGGTAATGGTCGGATCATATCTTTCGCTCTCCACGTCCATGATTCCTTTCGCAAAATTCAAGTTCATCACAATGTTTTTGTCCTGCGACATCCCCATCATGTCTTCACCTTCCTTTTTGAATACACCAACAACGGTCAGCTTACGTCCCATAACACTAATGGCCTTCCCTATCGGATCATTACCATCAAATAGACCTTCGGCAACATCGGCACCTAGCAGCACGACCGGTGAACCAGCTCTGCCTTCATTCTCCGTAAAATACCTACCTTCCTGGAAATCGAGATTCCAGGTTTTATTAAAATCTTGTGATGCGGCCCTAATGCCTACCCCTTCTACTGAGCTACTCCTGTATTTCACGGTTCTCGAATTTGCAGAAATTTCATAAGAGATACCTTGTGCATACTCCAGACGGCCTTTTAGTAAATCGTAGTCTCTCAAAGAAGGTTCCGGACGATTTACATATTTCCACCATGGGTAATCTCCAAAACCACCCCATGGCCATTTTTGAACAAAAACGGTTTTGGATCCCAACTTATCCACGCTTTCCTGCAACTTACTTCTCAAAGTGTCTACTGCTGAGAACACAAAAATGATCGTAAATATTCCAATGGTAATCCCCAATAGAGATAGAATGGTGCGGGTTTTGTTCTGGCGAAGGGCATCAGCTGCAAACCGAAAACTTTCGCCTATAAGTCTGAAAATTATCATAATTGAAGATTAGATCAAAAGTAGCTAAAAAGGTTACAGCGGTTCACTATATATTGCAAAAGATACATTGAAGGGCAAGAAATTACCCTTAGCAATATATTTTGGAAAAAGAAAATTATAATTTGTAAATTTGCGCCCTTAATTATCACATCGAAAAAATATGAAGTTATCTCAATTTAAGTTTAATTTACCAGAATCCCTGGTTGCCAATACCCCTTCTGAGCAAAGAGACGAAGCTCGTTTAATGGTTCTACACAAAGACAGCGGCAAAATTGAACACAAAATATTCAAGGACGTTTTAGGTTATTTTGACGATAAAGATGTGATGATCCTCAACAATACCAAGGTTTTTCCTGCCCGCCTTTATGGCAACAAAGAAAAAACAGGTGCAACAATCGAGGTATTTTTACTTCGTGAACTGAATAAAGAACTTCGCTTATGGGACGTTTTGGTAGATCCAGCCCGTAAGATCCGTGTAGGAAACAAACTTTATTTTGGCGACGACGACCTTTTGGTTGCCGAAGTTGTAGACAATACCACTTCACGTGGCCGTACCATTCGTTTCTTGTTCGACGGTACTGACGAAGAGTTCAGAAAGAACATCGAAATATTGGGAGAAACTCCACTACCTAAATACATCAAACGTAAAGCTACGGCTCAGGATAAAGAACGTTATCAAACCATTTTCGCTAAACATGAAGGTGCTGTTGCAGCGCCAACTGCAGGATTGCACTTTAGCAGAGAGCTAATGAAACGCCTGGAGCTTAAAGGAATCAACTTTGCTGAAGTTACGTTACACGTTGGGTTAGGAACTTTCAGATCTGTAGAGGTTGAAGATCTAACGAAACATAAAATGGATTCTGAGCAGTACATTATCGAGCAGAAAGATGCAGATATTGTGAACACCGCAATCGAAGAAAAAAGAAAAGTTTGTGCAGTGGGTACCACTTCGATGCGTGCCATCGAATCTGCCGTTTCATCTAATAGCAGATTAAAACCGGCGAACGATTGGACCAGCAAATTCATCTTCCCTCCTTACGATTTTAGCATAGCCAATTCAATGATTACCAATTTCCATACTCCTGAGTCAACCTTATTGATGATGGTCAGTGCATTTGGTGGTTATGATTATGTGAGAAACGCTTATGAAGTAGCCCTAAAAGAAAAATATCGCTTTTACAGCTACGGTGATGCGATGTTGATCATCTAAAGTTTTAATGAACTATTACGCCATTATAGTGGCCGGAGGCTCAGGGAATAGAATGAACAATTCTATTCCTAAACAATTTTTATTGTTAGCCGATCGGCCAGTGATGATGCATGCCATTGAAGTCTTTTATAATTGTCCGCTGCAACCGAAGATTGTCGTTGTTTTAGGTCGCGAGCTGCAGGTCCAATGGGCAGAGTTGTGTAGTCAGTATAACTTTACCTTCCCCCATCTTCTTGTCGATAGCGGCGTGCAGCGTTTCCATTCGGTAAAGAATGGACTCTCTACAATCGACGGCGATGGTATCGTCGCTATTCACGATGCCGCCAGGCCCCTTGTTTCACAGGAGGTTGTTTTAAGATCTTATGAAATTGCAGAAAAGCTGGGAAACTGCGTCACAGGCATTTCACCGGTGGATTCGATCAGGTTTATAGATGGTGAAGGTATTTCCAAAGCAGTTGAGAGAGCTGATTTTAGACTGATACAAACTCCACAAACCTTTCAGGTAAATGAACTGAGGAAAGCTTATGAAGTTGAGTTTAGAAATGAATTCACAGATGATGCTTCGGTGATGGAATCATTCGGTACGCACATCAACTTGATAGAGGGAAACAGAGAAAACATTAAGATTACTTATCCCTTAGATCTGGAGATCGCATCAGTATTAATAAAAAAGAAGCGCGCTTAAAACTAAGCGCGCTTCTTTTATTTTGAATGTGACTATGCAGCCCTATTGATAACTTTCAGAATAATAGCAATTACAGCGATCACCAATAGAATGTGAATCATGCCTCCTACATTCGGCCCGAAGCCTTGGAAGAAAAAGCCAATTACCCACAGAATTACTAATACAACAGCCACTAAATAGAGTAGATTTCCCATAACGTTTAATTTTTAGATTTATGTTTTTTTTTAGATAGTTAAAGAAGCATAACACTTCCATGACAATCCTAAACAATCATCGTTCCAAAAAACAGAAAGGCTGTACAATATGTACAGCCTTTCTTAGTTATGACTAGTATTCGTCTTCGTTGAAGAAGAAATCATCTTTAGTTGGATAGTCAGGCCATATTTCTTCAATAGTCTCGTACGGCTCTCCGTCGTCTTCCAATGCCTGTAAGTTTTCAATCACCTCTACAGGTGCTCCCGATCTGATACCGTAATCAATCAATTCGTCTTTTGTTGCAGGCCATGGAGCGTCTTCCAAATGCGATGCGAGTTCTAATGTCCAATACATATTTTGTTACCTAAAATTTTTTAATTTAATGTTCGCAAAAGTATATTAAAAATACTGAGCAAAACAAACTTATTTTTCAACGTTTTTACAAGCGTGGAATCCAGATATATTCGGCAGTTCCAGCATCTTGATTTAGTTTTCTCGCCAAAACAAACAAATAATCGCTTAATCTATTCAGATAAACCGTCATTTTTTCGTCAACATGCGATTCAGCGGCCAGTTGAACTACCAAACGCTCTGCTTTTCTGCAAATACACCTCGCTACATGGCAATAAGACACGGTTGTTTGCCCTCCAGGAAGTATAAAGTGTTTGAGCGGAGGAAGCAATGCGGTCATCGCATCCATCTGCTCTTCTAAAAATATAATATCCGAATCATGAAGATCCGGAATTTTCATTCGGGACTTTTCTGGATCGGAAGCCAAATAGGCACCCAATGTAAAAAGCCTATCCTGTATTTCTTTTAAATGTTGTTTATAGGGTTCAGCTATATCCTGACATTGGACCAGTCCGATGTAGGAGTTGAGTTCATCCACGGTACCATAGCAGTCTATCCTTAGGTCAGATTTTGGAACACGTGTGCCACCAATTAAGGATGTTAAACCTTTATCGCCCGTCTTCGTGTAGATTTTCATGATCGGTTATTCTATTTTCTCAAAGTCACCACCTCGTTTTTCCAGGTTTGACAATCGTGGAGATACTGTTTTAATATCTGTATTCACATAATCCTTCTCAATCAAACCATCTCTCATCCTCACGATTCTATGTGCATGCTGCGCAATATCCTCCTCGTGCGTTACCAAAATGATAGTGTTCCCCTTACTGTGAATTTCTTCTAAAAGCCCCATAATTTCTATGGATGTCTTGGTGTCCAGGTTACCTGTAGGCTCATCCGCAAGAATAATAGACGGATTGTTAATCAAAGCCCTTGCAACTGCAACACGCTGCCTTTGCCCTCCTGACAACTCATTCGGCTTGTGGGTAACCCGATTGCCCAAACCCACATTCTCAAGCGCCGTTTGTGCGCGCGCTTCCCTATCCTTCTTGTTTGCGCCTGCATAAATCAATGGCAAGGCTACATTATCCAAAGAGGTAGAACGTGGCAATAAATTAAAGGTTTGGAAAACGAAACCGATCTCCTTATTTCTAACTTCAGCAAGCTCATCGTCCGACATCTGACTAACATTCGTACCATTCAGCACGTAGTCCCCTTTACTAGGTGTATCTAAACAACCTAAAATGTTCATCAACGTCGACTTTCCAGATCCGGAAGGACCCATAAGTGCAACAAACTCGCCTTTAAAAATATCCAGGGATACAGACTTCAAGGCATGAATTACTTCCGACCCTATTACATATTTACGGCCTATATCTCTAATATTGATTAACGCTTTATCCATTGCTATTTTTTTTCTTTAGACAGCCACAACTGTTGCTATGTTACAATCTCCACAAACTAATGCGGGAATTCTATTTTTCGATGATCTTTGGAACAAGAAAGAAACTTTCATTGTGCTTACTTGCATTCTTAAGGCCTTCAGCCACTGTAATCTCCTGCTTTACCACATCTTCCCGCCAAATATTCTCGTCAGCATTCATATAGACCAGTGGTGCTACACCTGTGGTGTCCAGTTCATTCAATTTCTCCATAAAAGTGAGAATTTTATTCATATCGATGATCAGATCATCCACCTCATTTTCTTGAATTTCAATCCGCGCAAGGTTTGCAACTTTATCTATGGTTTGCTTGTCTATGATCATGATGACATTTTACTATTAATCAGGTCAAAGATACGGTCTTTCAGCATATCTGAATCGTCAATATTCATTTCTGCAGTAGAGATGGGCGCGTGTACATAGATATGGCAAATACCCGGCACCGTACCATAAACGGAACCATCATCCCACATCTTCTTCCAAACATCCTGTAGGCTAACCGGAACGATTGGTATATTTCTTTCAATAGCGAGCCGGAAGGGTCCGTTTTTAAAAGGCTGAAGTATCGGGGGGTAATGCGCCCCATCAATGCCCCCTTCTGGAAATATAATCAAACTCATGCCCTTATCCAGATTTTCCCCAATCTTTTTAAATGCCCTAAAAGAAGACATTTTACTATCCCTGTTCACAGGTACATCAATGGTGTTAAAAAAAAGCTTTAACACCGGATTTTTCAGCAATTCATCTTTTCCAATGAAATGAAACTTACCCCTTCCGATCAGGCACAAAATCATAATGTCCAGATTAGAGCTATGGTTCGCACAGAAAATATAAGTTTGATCTTTCGCCAATGGGCTTTCATAGTGAAACTTATAAAACACACCTATAAAAAAACTACAGACAAGGCTATGCAACTTACGCGACCAGTTGAGCTGAACATAGTATCGATCGCTCCTGGACAACAGGTAATAAAACGGATAAAAAAGGAAGGAGAAAATGAGTATAACTAGTATGGAGTAGAACCAATGGGCCTTCCTTAGAATTTTTGTCATGAATCCAATATTACAAAAATTGAAATTATAACCATCAACTTATCGTTTTTTATTAATTTCGGCCCTATGAAAGAAACTGTAGTTAGCGGAATACGTCCGACAGGCAAATTACATCTTGGAAATTACTTTGGCGCGGTGAACAACTTCGTTAAAATGCAACACGATTACAATTGCTTCTTTTTCATTGCCGATTTGCATTCGTTAACTACTCACCCTACTCCTCAGGATTTACATGGATATGTTAGACATGTATTGGTAGAGTATCTGGCTTGTGGAATAGATCCAGAACAAACCACCATCTACATTCAATCTGATGTACCGGAGGTCACAGAGCTTTATCTTTACCTGAATATGAATGCCTACCTGGGTGAACTGGAACGCAGTACATCCTTTAAAGATAAAATCAGGTCTCAGCCCGATAATGTGAATGCGGGTCTGCTCACCTATCCTGCGTTGATGGCTGCTGATATATTGCTTCATAAAGCGGTTAAAGTTCCTGTAGGAAAAGATCAGGAGCAGCACCTCGAGATGACACGTACTTTTGGCAATAGATTCAACCGACTCTACAATTCGGACTATTTTCCTGAACCTTATGCATTCAATTACGCAGAGAACCTGGTAAAAGTTCCCGGACTTGATGGTAAGGGGAAAATGAGTAAATCTGAAGGTGATGTGAGCTGTATCTACCTGGCGGACACACCCGAGATGATCAGAAAAAAAGTATCCAGGGCAGTTACCGATACCGGACCAACTGTAGAAAATCAAACCAAACCTGAAGCTGTCCAAAATCTGTTTGACCTAATGAAAATTGTTTCTTCGGAAGATACCATTAAGCATTTCGATACCCTCTACAATAGCATGGCTATCCGTTATGGTGATCTTAAGAAACAACTTGCAGAGGACATGATTATTTTTAATGCACCCATCAGAGCGCGCATTGAAGACTTATCTGAAGATAGTGCCTATTTAGCAAAGGTCGCTAAACTTGGTGCCGAAAAAGCGAGAGAAAGTGCACAACAAACCATAATAGATGTAAGATCCCTGATCGGATTCAAATCCTTTTAAGATCTAAAGTAAATTACCTACCTTAATTCAGTTTCGCTCAGATACAGTTTTGGTTCATAAAAAATAAGTATGCACATAGCAATAGTTGGCAATATCGGCGCAGGCAAAACAACCTTAACAGGTTTACTGGCTAAACATTATAATTACGAGGCCTTATACGAAGCCGTAGACAACAACCCCTACCTGGAAGATTTCTATAGTGACATGAAACGCTGGAGTTTTAACCTTCAGATATATTTCCTGAACAGCCGCTTTCAACAAATTGTAGACATACAAAATTTCAACAGGAATGTGATTCAAGACCGCACCATCTATGAAGATGCGCACATTTTTGCAGACAATCTTCACGAGATGGGTTTGATGACATCCCGCGATCATCAAAATTACAAAGCGATATTCGCGAACATTACGTCGTTTATCAAGCCACCAGATCTTCTGGTATACCTTAGGGCTTCTGTGCCTACGCTGGTAAACAATATTCAGCGCCGCGGTCGCGAGTACGAAGCCGGAATCCGAATTGATTACCTATCTAAGTTAAACGAGAAATACGAAGCCTGGATCAAGGACTATCAGTTGGGAAAACTGCTCATATTGGATAAAGATAAACTGGATTTTACCAATTCTCCGGAAGATCTTGGAACCATCATTCAAGCTATTGACGCAGAAATTAACGGACTATTTTAAATGAAGATACTCGGCATCATACCTGCTAGATTCGCATCTACCAGATTCCCTGGAAAACCATTGGTGCAGATCAATGGGAAAACTATGCTGCAACGGGTGTATGAGCAGGCCATTCAATCTAATCTTCTGGATGAAGTTCTTGTAGCCACTGATGATGATCGCATTGTAGAGGAAGTATTAAGGTTCGGCGGTAAATATGTGTTAACGGCCAGTACACACATTAGCGGTACAGACCGTTGTGCAGAAGTGGTTACCGGAGTCACTGGTTTCGATGCGGTGATTAATATTCAGGGTGATGAACCCTATATCGATCCTATGCAAATTGACCTGTTGGCTTCCTGTTTCTCAGACGCAACGGTCCAACTGGCAACATTAATCAAGAAAATAGACCTGGAACAGGATCTTTTTAATGAGAATATTCCAAAAGTCGTTCTGAACAATCGCGATGAAGCTATTTATTTCAGCAGGCAAACCATCCCATTTCTTCGAAACATACACAAGGAAGATTGGCTCAACCAGGGTGAGTTCTACAAGCATATAGGAATTTACGGCTATACCGTGAAGGCGTTGTTAGAAATCACAAAACTGAAACCTTCCACCCTTGAACTTGCCGAAAGCCTTGAACAGTTGAGGTGGATTGAAAATGGGTACCGGATCCAAACACGGGTTACCAATATTGAAACCATTGCCATCGATACCCCAGAAGATCTAAATAAAATAAACGGATTGATATGAGGCAGTTACAGTATCTAATTTTCATAGCCACAATTTTCATGTTATCCTGCAGTAACGGGGATGGCAAAGGAACCGCCCAGATTGCAGGAATAAAAAATGAAGCAATTAAAAACTTCAGTGATAGCCTTGCAGCAGATACCTTTTCGGTAAAAGTTGTCGGCGCCAGTCTGGATAGTCAGAAACTTGATTTCAGAATCAAAAATTCCAAAGGGATGGAGATTTATCACGTCGACATCTCTTCGGCAGATATATTGAAGAATTACGATGCGACTATTGATTTGAAGAAGAACAACAATAAGGCGAAGTTTTTAGAATCAGAAGTGTCACGCTTTTTTGACGAAGAAAATTTCATGGAACCGGCGATTACCGATAGCGAAACCCCTGACAACAATGTGCCTGACTTGGCTTTTTACGAGGAACTTAAATCGAGTGGTCTGAATGGCTTTTTTTACAGGCTAGGTAAGGAAGAAAAGATCTACATAGGCTGGTCTGCCAAAGAAAATAAGGTAAAAGTATATTACAGCTGTTGCAAATAGCTATAGCGCTAAAGTTAAGCAAGCGAAAATATTTTAAATAAAATTATGAGGTTAATATAGTTTGTTATATATTTAACTTATTAATCTAACATCTAGCATTAGAAATTAATTTCAAGACGCATATTCTAACCAAATATATTTTAGCGAGTGCCCGGTTTTCCGGGCATTTTTTTTGACTAAAATTTCGGTACGAATTCAGCCATCCCCCAATCCGGCACCTACTTTTACAGCAACACTACCCCCTATTTGCGCCAAGTTCTTCGAAAGTTTATCTCACATTTTTACAGCATTAGTTGAGGGTCGCTAGGGCGTCTCTAGGGCGTTGGCAGGGGGTCTACAGGGCATCTCTAGGGCAATGAACCCTACAGACGCCCTGCAGGTGCCCTATGGATCCCCCATAAAAGCCCCTCTAAGCGCTATCAGATACGCTTGTTGTTTCATTAATCTCCTCAAATGGGCGGATAAACTTAGCGCATCGCAAAATTTCAACTCAATTGTCGCCTGAATAGAATTAGCCATGAATAGGTGATTCCACCACATTTTCTGTAACTTTTTAAGCATGAAGAGCTTAGATCGAGTTTCTAAAATCTTTATTAATTCCCAAAAACTGCTTTTATTTACTAACTTTGTATCCCGTACAAAAACAATAAAGTGTGCCTCTAAATGCATCCTTTATATCACAAACTCACAACATGACTAAGTATATTTTTGTTACGGGCGGTGTTACTTCCTCTTTAGGTAAGGGCATCATCTCCGCTTCATTAGCTAAACTATTACAAGCAAGAGGTTACAGCGTAACCATCCAAAAATTCGATCCATATATCAATATCGATCCCGGAACATTAAATCCATATGAGCATGGCGAATGCTATGTGACAGAAGATGGTGCTGAAACAGATTTAGACCTTGGCCATTACGAACGCTTTCTGAACGTCCCTACTTCTCAAGCCAATAACATTACTACCGGCAGGATCTATCAAAACGTAATTAACAAAGAACGCCTGGGTGAGTACCTTGGTAAAACAGTACAGGTTGTTCCCCACATTACAGATGAGATCAAGAGGAACATGCGTATTTTGGGAGAAAGCGGAAAATACGATATCGTTATCACAGAACTAGGTGGAACTGTAGGTGATATTGAGTCTTTGCCATTTATTGAAGCAGTTCGTCAGTTTAAATGGGAAGAAGGCGCAAACAACGCCATAGTTATACACCTTACCCTGATCCCTTTTTTAGCCGCGGCTGGAGAACTAAAAACTAAACCCACTCAACACTCGGTAAAAGCGCTGTTAGAATACGGTATCCAACCAGATATCCTGGTTTGCCGTACGGAACACCATATCAATCAAGATATCCGTAAGAAAATCGCACTCTTCTGTAACGTGAATGTGAATGCGGTAATTGAATCTATTGACGCGTCTACCATATATGATGTGCCTTTGTTAATGATGAAGGAACAGTTAGACAAAACAGTATTGAGTAAATTAAAACTTGCTCAGAAAAATGAGCCAGACATGGAAAGCTGGAAAGACTTCCTTGGTCGTTTAAAAAACCCGATTTCGGAAGTGGTCATCGGTGTCGTTGGAAAATATGTAGAATTACCTGATGCCTATAAATCTATTACAGAATCGTTTGTACATGCCGGTGCTAGAAATGAGTGCAAAGTTAGGGTAGAATACATCCACTCTGAAGGTGTTTATCCAGATAACGCCAAAGAAAAATTGGGTCATCTTGACGGACTATTGGTTGCTCCAGGTTTTGGAAGCAGAGGTATAGAAGGTAAAATCGATGCAATCAAATTTGTCAGAGAAAATAATGTGCCTTTCTTCGGTATCTGTTTAGGGATGCAATGTGCCGTCATAGAATTCGGACGTAACGTGCTTGGTTTAAAAGCGGCAAACACAACCGAAATTGATGAACATACGGCAAACCCTGTCATCAACATGATGGAAGAGCAGAAAAGTGTCACCAGTAAAGGTGGAACAATGCGTCTCGGTGCTTACCCTTGTGACCTTAAAAAAGGTACAAAAGCTTTTGCTGCTTATGGCAAAGCACACATCACGGAAAGACACAGACACCGTTATGAGTTCAACAACTCTTACTTAAATCAATATGAAGAGGCAGGAATGATTGCATCGGGTACCAATCCTGAGAGTAAACTTGTTGAGATCGTGGAATTGAAAAATCACCCTTTCTTTGTAGGTGGACAATTTCACCCTGAATTAAAATCAACTGTTGCGAATCCTCACCCACTTTTTGTTAAATTTGTCGCCGCTGCGGTTGAGTTTGCGAAAAAGAAAATCAAATAATACGAGTTTAATTAACAATAATGGATAGAAATACTTTTACAGGACTGTTCCTGATCATGATCGTTCTGGCAGGTTCGTTCTACTTCTTTAAACCTTCCGAAGCGGATATTAAAAAGGAAAAAGAAAGAATTGCTGCAGATTCAGTTAAAACCACTACCCCCAACACCACTGTTGCTCCCATAGCAGCCGTTGCTACACCAGCCTTGGATTCGGCAACGCTAAAAGGTCCTTTTGGTGCAAGCATCACAGGTACTGAAGCAGTTTCTGTACTTGAAAACGAAAGTTTGAAAATCAATTTCAGCACTAAAGGTGGTAAAATCGTCTCTGTCCAGGTTAAGGGACAAAAAACCTACGAAGGTAAACCGGTGATTCTATTTGCCGGCGCGCAAAATAAGTTCGGTCTAAATCTGAACATCGGCGGCAAAATCGTCAATACGAACGACTTATTCTTTGTTGCCACAAAGACTGGAACATCGTTGAGTATGAAAGCCAATTACTTGGGTGATAAGTTCATTGAGTTTGTTTACGATTTGAAACCGAATAGCAGCAACCTTGCTATGAATATCAATCTAAATGGAATGAACCAGGTTATTCAAGGTAATTCCATCGCCCTGAATTGGGAAACAACCCTTTTAGAGCAAGAAAAATCAGTTTCCAACGAGCAACGTTACTCCGCCCCTTACTATAAATATGTAGATCACAATCCGGATCATTTAAATGTAGCTAAAGACGAAAAAGAAGAACTAAAAGAAGGTAAAATTGAATGGTTCTCCTTCAAGCAACACTTCTTCTCTGCGGTTTTAGTTCCGGCAACTCCGTTTGAAAAAGGAGAATTAGAAGTCAAAGTAAGCACTAAACCAGGCGAAATCAAATGGTATGGTGCAAACATGCAACTTCAGTTCAATCAGCTTGCCGCTCAAAGCTATCCGATGAGCTTCTACTTTGGAACCAACAAATTCTCTACACTGAAGGCTCAGGGACATGAGATTGAAAAGCAAGTAGATATGGGATACTGGCCGTTGAAGTATATCAATAGGTTCGTTGTACTTCCTGTGTTCAACTGGCTGGAAAGTTTTGGATGGAACTATGGTTTAATTATTCTTTTGCTAACTGTGGCATTGAAATTAGCAATGTCTCCACTTACCTACAAATCTTACCTGTCTATGGCTAAGATGAGGATCTTGAAGCCGGAAATGGATGTGATCAAAGCGAAAGTGGGAGACGATAATCCTACCCTTTTGCAGCAAGAATATTTGAAGCTCTACAAACAAGTTGGCGTCAATCCCATCGGAGGATGTTTACCGATGCTACTTCAGTTGCCTTTCGTAATGGCATTCTTCTTCTTCTTCCCGAACCTTTTCGAACTTCGTGGAGAAAGCTTCCTTTGGATGAAAGATTTGTCTACTTATGATGACTTCATCAAATTCGGTGTTACAGTTCCTTTTATAGGTAACCACTTAAGTTTGATGTGTATCCTGATGACCATCTCTACGTTGATCTATACGTATTTCAACAACCAGATTTCTGGTGCGACTGGTCAGATGAAGTATATTGGTTACATCATGCCAATCGTATTCCTTGGTGTGTTAAACAGCTACCCATCAGGACTAAACTATTATTACTTCCTGGCAAACATGTTAACCTTTGCTCAGCAGTTTTTAATCAAGTCGATGGTTGATGACGAAAAGATTCATAAAACCTTACAAGACAATAAAGCAAAGCCGGTTGAACAGAAAAAGAAATCTAAGTTTCAGGCTAGATTAGATGATTATATGCGTCAGCAGAACCAATTGAAACAGAAAAAAGACAGCTAGTTAGCTGATTACTATAATTGTTTCCATCTTATACCTAAAAAAGAGCATCCTTCCAGATGCTCTTTTTTAGGTATAAGATTTTATTTTATCATGTAAAATTTAACATACAAATGCCAACTCAGTTTAATTTTTGCAATTTTTATAGCACAAACTAACTGATACCTCATCAAAACCATACCATGCGAAAACAAATCATCTTCGCTCTCCTCCTGCTAAGCGCCAACGCCTATAGCCAGAAAAAACCGTTGAACCATACTGTCTATGATTCCTGGGAATCCGTTGCGCTAAAACAACTGTCCAACAATGGGCAGTGGTCGGCAGTGATCATCGCCCAGCAAGAGGGCAACAATATGCTCTATCTTAACAGCCTGACTACACCCGCTAAAATATCAGTTCAGCGGGGAGATGCGGTACAATTTAGCCCGGATTCAAAGTATGCCGCCTTTAGTATCAAACCCATATATGCAGAAACACGCCTCGCTAAGATCAAAAAGAAAAAGCCAGACGAGATGACGAAGGACAGCCTCGGGATAATCAACTTGAGTACTGCTTCGCTGCTGAAAATATCCAGGGTGAAATCATTCAAGTTTCCTGAAACAGGGGCCGCAATATTAGCTTACCAATTGGAGAAGGCTATAGATACCAGCAAAGCGAATGCACCATCGGCGATTGGCACAAAAAAAGACGATGATCGCCTACTGGCTGACGAAGATCCTGGAAAAGCGAAAACAGAGGGGACGGAACTGATCGTTAAAAATTTGATCACAGGGGTTGAATGGAAGTTTAAGTATGTAAATGAGTATGCTTTCAGTAAAGATGGTAAGCAACTGGCCTATTCGACTACTGCAGTCAAAAAAGATAAAACGGCTCAAGTGGGCGTATACCTATTGAACACAGAAAAGGGAACCATCAAGACGCTGACCAAAGGTACCGGCAATTTCAAAACACTGACCTTTACTGATGATGGAGACTCATTCGTTTTCCTCGGCGAAAAAAGCCCAGAGAAGCAAGAAATAAAAGACTTTTCCATCTATTATAGCAGCAAGTCATTGGATACTGCACAGCTATTGGTCGATAATGTCATCCCTGGAATGCCAATGAAATCGAGCGTTAGTGGAGATGCAAAATTAAGCTTCAGCAAAGATGGAAAGAAGCTATTCTTTGGGATAGCACCTACGAAACAACCAAAAGACACCACACTGGTTGATTTCGAAAATGCAAAACTCGACATCTGGGGATATAAGGATGATTACCTCCAGCCCATGCAGTTAAAGAATGTGGATAGAGAAGGCAAAAAATCGTACCTCACGGCAATCGAAATATTTAACAGTGACGTTAAAATTATTCCATTAACGGACCAAAAGCTTCCTGATGCAACTTTGATCGACGAAGGTAATCAAGATGTAGTATTGGCTTCAACAGATTATGGCAATAGAATTCCTGCACAGTGGACAGCAGAAACGCTCAGGGATTATTATCTGGTGAACACGAAAACCGGCAGCAGAAAAAAGATTTTGGAATCCCTCGCAGGAAACGCCTACCCTTCCCCAAAAGGGAAGTACATTCTTTATTTCGAAAAGACCAGGGGTGAATGGTTCACCTATGAAGTGGCTACCGGAGTAAAAACCCAGCTGAGCAATAACACGACCGTTAAGTACGTAAATGAAGACAACGATGTACCAGACAGCCCAGGTCCTTACGGAATTGCGGGATGGACCGAAGACGATAAATCTGTACTCATTTATGACAAGTACGACCTGTGGGAGTTTTCACCGCAGAACAAGTATCCAGCTAAAAACATCACCAACGGTTACGGTAGAGCAAACCGGCTCACTTTCAGGTATGAGCAAGTTGATCCAGAGCTTCGTTTCTTCAAGAAAAAAGAAGTAATCTGGTTGAATGCCTTTAATAATGCGACAAAGGAAACGGGCTTCTTCAAAAAGAATCTTGGAGATTCCAAAAACCCGGAGCTGGTAACGCTGCAAAAATTTAAGTATTCAAAGCTGATCAAGGCAAAGGAAAGTGAAACCTACCTATTTGATAAAGCCAACTATAACAATTCTCCTAACGTGTATGTCACCTCAAATTTTAAAGAGGAAAGAAAGTTAAGCGATACCAACCCCCAACAGGGCAGTTACAATTGGGGAACAGCAGAACTGGTTAAATGGACTACTCCAAAAGGTTATAAGTCTGAGGGCATTCTTTACAAACCCGAAGATTTCGATCCCAATAAAAAATATCCGATGATCGTTTACTTTTACGAAAAACTATCAGATGGATTATACAACTACCAGCCACCTGCACCCACACCTTCCAGGTTAAATATTTCCTATTTCGTCAGTAATGGATACCTCGTGTTCGCTCCTGATATCAGCTACGAAACTGGATATCCGGGCAGGTCGGCCGAAGAATTCATCAACTCCGGAGTGGAAATGCTCAAACAAAATACCTGGGTAGACGGAACCAAGATTGGTATCCAAGGTCAGAGCTGGGGCGGATACCAGGTGGCACATCTGATCACCAAAACGAATAAGTATGCCGCTGCCTGGGCAGGCGCTCCTGTAGTGAATATGACATCTGCATATGGAGGAATCCGCTGGGAATCGGGAATGAACAGACAATTTCAATACGAAAAGACACAAAGTAGAATAGGTGCGACCTTGTGGGAGAAGCCGGAGCTGTATATTGAAAACTCTCCACTATTTGCACTGCCACAGGTGTCCACTCCCGTAGTGATCATGTCTAACGATGCCGATGGCGCAGTTCCATGGTATCAGGGAATTGAGATGTTTACCGGTTTGAAAAGATTGGGAAAACCAGTTTGGTTGCTAAACTACAACAATGAAGCCCACAACCTTGTGCTGCGTCAAAACCGGAAAGATATACAGATCAGGGAGCAGCAATTTTTCGACTACTACCTCAAGGGGGCAAAGGCCCCGGTTTGGATGGTGAGCGGCGTACCGGCTATTGATAAAGGGAAAACCTGGGGCTTTGAGCTGACTGACGAAAAACCTTAATGCGCAAACTGTAAATTTATTTACCATTCTTCAACGGAATCTTAGTTCAATAGCTTAATTTAATCCTCAAAATATATCAAATGGCATTAAGTAGAATATGGTCTGCGTTTATCATCGTAGCCATAGTGGTGGGATCCATAAAATGTTTCTTTTTAGGGCAGTCAGACATTTTCAACTGGATGATTATCGGAAAGGCAGATGATGCGGCCAATCCGCTGAAAGTAGATGGAGTGATTGAGACTTGCTGGACTGCTGTGAACATTTGCCTTAAGTTAATTGGGATCATGGCGTTATTCATGGGGTTCATGAGCATCGCTGAACGCGCAGGCGGCATCAGGTTGCTCTCTAGAATCATAGGTCCATTTTTCTCTAAGCTATTCCCGGACATCCCAAAAGGACATCCTGCGACCGGACATATGGTAATGAACTTCTCTGCAAACCTTTTAGGTCTTGATAATGCGGCAACGCCATTTGGTTTGAAAGCAATGGAAAGCCTTCAAGAGCTGAATCCCAATAAAGATACGGCTTCGAATGCCCAGATTATGTTCTTGTGTTTACATGCTTCCGGATTAACACTAATTCCTGTGAGCATTATTGCCATACGTGCTTCCCTGAATGCAGCTAACCCGACAGATATATTTATCCCCTGCATGATCGCAACATTTGTGGCCACCATGGCGGCGATGTTCATTGTATCCTTTAAGCAGAAGATTAATGTATTTCAACCGGCGATATTAACCTGGGTACTCAGTATATCTGTTATTATCGCGCTGTTGGTGCTTTATCTCGTTAGGCTGAATACCACACAACTCCAATCTTTTTCAGGGATATTGAGCAATGGATTACTCCTGCTTATTTTCTTACTAATTGTTTTAGGTGGAGTTTATAAAAACATTGACGTATTTGATGCCTTCATTGACGGAGCCAAGGGCGGATTTGAAACGGCGATTCGAATCATCCCCTACTTGGTGGGCATGCTGATCGCGATTAGCCTTTTAAGAACTAGCGGAACTTTTGATTTGATCATTAATGGATTAAAATACGTATGCACGAGCCTGGGAGCTGATTCTAGGTTTATTGACGGAATTCCTACGGCGTTGATCCGACCGCTAAGCGGTGGAGGGGCACGAGGAATGATGGTGGACACGATCACTACGCATGGAGCAGATTCCTTTGCGGGAAGGTTGTCCAGCATCCTTCAAGGATCTTCAGACACGACATTCTACGTCGTAGCGGTATATTTTGGGGCAGTAAATATCAAGAACACAAGGTACGCCATAGGCGCAATGCTGCTGGCAGATCTTGTTGGAGTCTCTACCGCAATAGGATTGTGTTACCTATTTTTTGGGTAATTAAGCCAGACCGCTTTCCTTATTTATAGAAAGTTCTGCAATAATTCGCTGTAAAATGGTAGGTTCTAATGTGATGTTTTTTGAGGTTCTCCAGGTAGAAGAATTGTCAATCCATACACAGAATGAATGATAGCCGTCGACGATAACAGCATACGTTTCGTGGAAATCGTCTTGAATTCTCATGCAGAAACCGTTGATAGGTTTTCCTTGCATGTCAAAGTGGAAGTTTAAATAATCGCTTAGCATAACAATTTGGTTAGTGATGATATAACAAATCTGCAGTTTAAATGTTTCATCAACATCACGCCTACAATAACAATTTGTTAAGTTTAAAAAAGCACCTATGTCAAGCCATAACATTACCGCTATCACAGAGTTAGATCGATCGCATTACAGAACAAAAGTTTTTTCAGGAGGCCATTTTATCTACTCAGACGAGCCCGAAGAGCTTGGCGGATCTGATGAAGGGATGACTCCAGGAGCGCTGCTGTTGGCAAGCCTTGGGAGTTGCACCGCGATCACCATCAGAATGTATGCCGATCGAAAAGGATTAGCCTTGGATTCCATAAAGATTGAATCGGAGATTTGTAGCGAAGAGCAGATGTCGTCCAGCACTGTTATCAACAGGAAAATTGAATTGAAAGGTGATTTAAGTAGTGACCAGCATCAACGTTTACTGGAGATCGCAGACAAATGCCCTATTCATAAGATCTTATCAAATCCCATAACCATCACGACGATAGTTTAGAACTGAATTCTATACACTAATCGAAAAATGATACACTAATTAGTACAGCGGAGCTTAAGCAGCGAATTGTGCCTTTACTTTTTTGATGAGGTGGTCAATATCAAATGGCTTAGCCAGGAAATCATTCGGAGAACCTATTTCGGTTAAAAGGTTGTGAAGATTGTGGCTGGCAGATATCATGACTACAGGTATATCTCTTAACAAAACATCACCTTTGATGGCCCGACAGATGTCTCTACCATCAATTCCCCCAAGCATCACATCAAGCAAGATAAGATCAGGTCTTTGAAGAGCGATTGTTTTAAGCACATCACGGCCGTTTGTAAGCGTTGAAACCTCGTACCCCTCATCCTCCAATATGATCTTAATGATATCAACGATGTCGTTGTCATCATCTACAGCTAATATCCTTCTCGACATTTAATAATTCTTTGTGTGATGTTGTGCTCACCTGATAGCGATAAACATGCCAATTGCCATTTTTTTCAATACTTTACGCTATTACTAATTTTATTAGCATATTTACACCACTAAAAAAGGACCTGAATATGTTATATGCAGTAGTAGATATTGAGACGACGGGCGGTTTTGCTTCAGGAAATGGGATTACTGAGATTGCCATTCAAATACATGATGGTGTCGAAGTCATTGAGTGTTATGAAACGCTAGTCAATCCCATGCAGCACATCCCTACCCACATTGAGGCATTAACGGGAATTAGCAATGAGATGGTTGCTGAAGCGCCTGAATTTAGCGCTGTTGCCGCACATATCTATTCCATGCTGCACGACAAAATCTTTGTTGCGCACAATGTTAACTTCGATTTCTCTTTCATCAGGCACCAACTGGCTATGGAAGGTTATCAGCTCCAATGCAAGAAATTGTGTACGGTAAGGATGAGCAGAAAAATTATCCCCGGACATCGCTCCTACAGTTTGGGAAAACTTTGTAATGACCTTAAAATCGACCTCCAAAATCGCCACCGTGCTGCCGGGGACGCTAGTGCAACAGCTATCCTGTTGAGCCATCTGCTAAATGCGGATGCCGAGGGTCATATCAGCACGGCGCTTAACAAGTTCTCGAAAGACCATGTGCTACCACCAAACCTGCAAAAATCTGAAGTAGAAAAGTTACCGATGACTACAGGCGTTTATTACTTTAAAGACCAAAAAGGTAAGGTGATTTATGTAGGTAAGGCTAAGAACCTTCGCAAGCGTGTATGTTCGCATTTTACAGGGAACAACACCAGCAGGCAGCGTCAGAGTTTTCTAAAAGATATTCATAACGTCGACTTTGAAGAATGCGGGACGGAACTGATGGCATTTATCTTAGAAGCCACGGAAATAAAGAAGTTATGGCCTCCATACAACCGGGCACTGAAAAGCTTCCAGCAAAAGTATGGACTGTATTCTTTCGAGAATCAAAAAGGATATATTAGACTGGGGATTGATAAATACCAAAAACACGCGACAGCACTGTATAGCTTTGATACCATTCTGGAGGGACACAACTTATTGAGGTTGTTGATCAAAGAACATTTGCTCTGTGAAAAGCTTTGTTTTGTACAAACCAATCGCATCGCTTGTACCGGCCACGATGAAGGAAAATGTGCAGGTGCTTGTGTAAGTAAAGAGTCTGCCGCATCTTACAACGTAAGAGTTAAATACGCACTCAACCAATTGAAATCGATGCTTCCCTCCTACGCAGTCATCGATTCAGGCAGAAACGAAGACGAACAAAGTTGTTTATTGGTGGAGAAAGGAATCTTTTATGGTATGGGGTATATATCAAATTATAGCGATGTTACAAAACCTGAAATGTTGAAATCATCGTTACAGCCTTATCAGTCAAATGATTACATTTTACACATGATCTCCTCCTACGTTGAACGCTTTCCACATAAAAAAATTTCCATCTAACCCTTGCACATTTACATTGAAAATTCTATATTTGCCGCTTCTGTAACAGGAAATGCATCCATAGCTCAGCTGGATAGAGCAACGGTTTTCTAAACCGTAGGTCATAGGTTCGAATCCTATTGGGTGTACGAGAGATTTATCTCTTAATTAGAGGCGACGTTGCTCCAGAC
>Ga0247814_10000428_pt1 | contig 34046 bp, 40 predicted proteins | sample UWRJL179409R1_FD_179947 | JGI IMG/M metagenome (GOLD analysis project Ga0247814, IMG submission 179947) | Plant litter microbial communities from Arlington Agricultural Research Station in Wisconsin, United States - UWRJ-L179-409R-1 | ecosystem: Environmental > Terrestrial > Plant litter >... | reverse complement strand
TCAGTAGGGAAATTAAATTGTGTAAAATATTTATAGAGCCAAATTACTCTAATTGGTACTTCCTACTGCGCTGAAAATAAATCCGATGGACATCATTTTCTTCGCATCGAGAATATTTCTTCCGTCAAAAACGAAAGCGGGTTTTTGCATGTGGTCGTAGATTTTTTCCCAGTCATATTCTCTGAATTCGTCCCATTCGGTCATTATTGCAATGGCATGAGCACCTTTACAAACTTCGTAAGGATCGTCTAAGACCGTAATCCCTTTTTTAATTTCTGCTGCTGATCGTGAATTCAGATAGGAAAGATCATTTAGTATTTGTTTCTCATTGACCTGCGGATCGTGTACTGCGATGTTAGCTTGTTCGTGCAAAAGGTAATCGGCAATATTGATGGCTGCAGATTCGCGCGTATCATTAGTATCTTTCTTGAAAGCCCAACCTAAAAAGGCTATTTTCTTTCCGGAAACCGTATTGTATAAAGTTTGCACTATGTTGTTTGCAAATCTTCTTTTTTGATGGTCATTCATAATAACCACCTGTTCCCAATAATTGGCCACCTCATTCAATCCGTAAGATTTTGCAATGTAGACCAAATTTAAAATATCTTTTTGAAAACAGGAACCGCCAAAACCTACAGAAGCTTTGAGGAATTTTGAACCGATCCTGCTGTCCATTCCGATTGCTTTTGCCACTTCATTGACATCGGCTCCGGTTTTTTCACACAATTCCGACATGGCATTGATGGAAGAAACCCGCTGTGCCAAAAAGGCGTTTGCAGTCAATTTAGATAATTCTGAAGACCATAAATTGGTAGTCAGAATGCTTTTCGTCGGAACCCAATTGGCATAAATTTCAACAAGCGCATTGATTGCTGCCTGTCCGTCTTCAGAGGTATCGCCTCCGATTAAAACCCTGTCGGGATGGAGTAAATCCTGTACTGCGGTTCCTTCCGCTAAAAACTCGGGATTGGATAAAATTTGAAACTGAACTTCATTACCTGTATGGTCAAGGATATTTTTTATAGCTTCGGCTGTCCTGACTGGTAAAGTCGATTTTTCAACCACAATTTTATTGTCTTTGGCAACTGCGGCAATTTGTCTGGCACAAAGTTCAATATATTTTAAATCGGCCGCCATGCCTTTCCCTAACCCATAGGTCTTTGTTGGTGTATTGACAGATATGAATATCATTTGGGCTTCATCTATAGCTGCTTCGACTTCGGTAGAGAAAAATAAATTCCTGCCTCGGGCTTCTGCTACTAGACTGCTTAATCCGGGTTCATAAATTGGTATGTTATTGACATCCTCATCATTCCACGCAGCAATTCTTTCGGCATTTAAATCTACGACAGTAACTTTTATGTGCGGGCATCTTTGTGCGATAACAGCCATTGTAGGTCCGCCAACATATCCTGCTCCAATACAGCAAATAGAAGTAATTTTCATATTATCTCTTATTTATTATAATTTACCGTCTGCGATGTTGCCTAAGATACCTTTGACATCATATAGTACACTATTTTCCTTTTTAATTGCAGTATAATCAATAGCTGAAAATGTATCGTGGGCGACGCCGAGAACAACCGCGTCATATTTATCTTCTGGGAGTTTATTGGTTGTGATTAACCCATATTCATGCTTAACTTCTGCAGGATTTGCCCACGGATCATAAATACTTATTTCAATACCATATTCATTAAGCGCTGCAATTACATCAACAATTTTAGTATTTCTGACGTCGGGACAATTTTCTTTAAAAGTGATTCCCAACATCAATAATTTCGATCCGTTTACAACAACACCTTTTTTTATCATCAGTTTTACTACCTGCGACGCGACGTATTCTCCCATACTGTCATTGAGTCGGCGTCCGGCCAGAATTATCTCCGGATGATACCCCATTTCCTGTGCTTTTTGCGCCAGATAATATGGATCAACACCTATGCAATGGCCACCGACCAATCCGGGCTTGAATGGCAGAAAATTCCATTTTGTACCTGCAGCTTCCAATACATCATTAGTATCAATTCCCAAAATATTGAATATTTTAGACAATTCATTGACAAATGCAATGTTGATGTCGCGTTGAGAATTTTCAATTACTTTGGCGGCTTCGGCAACTTTGATAGTTGGTGCCAAATGCGTTCCGGCAGTAATTACAGATTTGTAGAGGTCGTTTACTTTGATACCAATTTCCGGGGTTGAACCGGCAGTTACTTTTAAGATTTTCTCAACTGTATGCTGTTTATCGCCCGGATTAATCCTTTCCGGAGAATAACCGGCAAAGAAATCTACATTAAATTTTAGTCCGCTTACCCGTTCCAATACAGGAACGCATTCATCCTCGGTAACGCCGGGATATACAGTCGATTCATAAATCACTATATCTCCTTTTTTCAATACTTTACCAACTGTTTCGCTGGACTTATACAACGGTGTCAGATCTGGCCTGTTGTTTTTATCGACTGGTGTCGGAACGGTGACGATGTAATAATTACAATCTTTAATATCATTTAAATCAGTTGAACACAAAAGACCAACAGCATTTTCAGAAGGTTTTTTTAATAAAACGGATTGCAATAATTCGGAGTCAATTTCGAGTGTGTTGTCAATACCTGAATTGAGTTCGTCAACCCTCGTTTGATTAATATCAAACCCTACTACCGAAAATTTGGTGGCAAACAATCTTGCCAAAGGCAATCCTACATATCCTAAACCTACTACTGCTATTTTCATTTTTTATGAATTAAAAGTATTTTATTTTAAATTGTTCCAATACCATGCGACCGCTTCTTTCAATCCTTCCTGCATGGAAAACTGTGGCGCATAGCTTAATAATCTTTTTGCCTTATCAATACTTGCGAGTGAATGCGGAATATCTCCGGCGCGGTTCGGGCCATAAATGACAGGCACTTCCGCAATTGCGGAATCAAATGCCGACAATGATTCCTTAAGGTATTTCACCAAATCATTTAAGGTTGTCCTGTCACCAAAAGCGGTATTATAAACCGTGTTAATGGCTTCGGGATTTGTGGTTGTCATCGCGCGTTCATTCATCTGGATCACATTGTCTATATAAGTAAAATCGCGCGAGAAATTTCCATCTCCGTTGATCACCGGACTTTGATGATCCATCAGTTGCATGACGAATTTCGGGATGACAGCTGCATAGGCGCCATTTGGATCCTGCTTTCTGCCAAATACATTAAAATAACGCAATCCGATACATTCCAGCCCATACGTTTTACTGAAAATATCCGCATAAAGTTCATTTACATATTTAGTAATCGCATAAGGAGATAATGGTTTCCCAATGGTTTCCTCTACTTTTGGAAGACTTTCTGAATCACCATAAGTAGAAGAACTTGCGGCATAAACAAAACGTTTTACATTGGCATCCCTTGCAGCAATAAGCATATTCAAAAATCCCGACACATTGACATCGTTAGTCGTAGCAGGATCATTGATGGAACGCGGGACAGAGCCCAACGCCGCCTGATGCAATACATAATCGCAACCGCTGACTGCCTTTTCACAATCTGACAGATTCCTGATATCGCCCTCTAATAGGATGAAATTTTTATTTTCTGAAAAAGCAGTAAGATTAGAACGGTGTCCTGTAGCAAAGTTATCCAAGCAAACTACCTGATATCCTTTGGATAAAAAATATTCACAAAGATTAGAACCTATAAATCCTGCACCGCCGGTAATCAGAATCTTTTTATTGTCGTTTATCATCTATTTTGATTCTGTTCTTTTAAAAAATAACTGGTAAATTTTCTGGAAGATATTTTTTGGTTTATCATCTTCATGATAGCCATTGGCATAATTTCCATAGCCGTAACCATAGCCGTAACCGTAGCCGTAACCCGTGCCGTATTTCGCCTTGTTTTGGAATCCGTTAAAAATGATACTTATATTGTTGAGTTCACCTCTTTTTAGCCTGTTATTCAGTAAAGTAATCATGTCTTTCTTGGTATAATTCTGCCTCATTATATAAAGTGTGACATCAGCATATTCGGCCAATTCAATTGCATCAGAAACCAAACCAACAGGTGGCGTATCGAGAATAATATAATCGTACCGCGATTTTAATTCCCTCATGAATTCTTTCATACTTTCTCCAATCATTAATTCTGATGGATTTGGAGGTATTGGTCCGGATGTAGCAACATCTAAACAAGGAACATGGGTTTTTTGTATTACTTCATCGATTGTTTTTTGGCCAATGAGGTAATTGACCACACCAATATCATTCTTGATCTTAAAATCTTCAAAAATCTTTGGCTTCCTCAAATCGAGTCCGACAATAATCGTTTTTTTGTCACTTAAAGCAAAAACGGTTGCAAGATTAAGCGAACAGAATGTTTTTCCTTCTCCACTTATTGATGACGTAAGCATTAGCGTTCTGGAACCACCTGCATCTATTTTTTTGTACAAAAACTGTAATGAAGACCGAATGGCCCTGAATGATTCTGACAAAGCCGATTTTGGTCTTTCAAAAACAGAAAGATTGGTATTGGTATGTTTTACGCCAACGACACCAATCAAAGGAATAGAGGTAAGCTTACTAATATCTTCGGTGTTGAGGATCGAATTTTCAAGGAAAAAGATTACAAATACAAATAAGAGCGGAATTAAAACACCCAAAAACAAGGCAAGGATGTAATTGACACTTGTATTTGGCCCAATCAATCCGCCACCCGTATCTTTGGCCGAATCAATAAAATGAATGTCTGATAAATTCGCGGCTTTGACAATTTCTGCTTCACTTCTCTTTTGTAAAAATGTGTTATAGATATTATCACTAAGGTCATATTTCCTTAATATTTTCATATACTCCTGCTTGTCTTCAGGCAGTTTTTTAATATTTCCTTCAATCTCATTAATTTTTGCATTTACGAGATTCAGGTCATACTTTAATGAACCACCTGCGGAATTAATATTCTCAAGCAATACGTTTTTTACAGATTCCATCTGAATGTCGAAATCCCTGAATATTTTGTCACTTTTGACAGAATAAGCCAATTCTGAACGTTGCGCAGAAAGCGCAATAAGCTTGGAAACATTGGTTACAATATTGGCATCTTCAATTCCGGCAACTGTAGGTGCAGGGAGTTTGGAATAATCAACACTATTGCGCAAATAAGATTTTAAAGTATTGTAATAGGCGATTTTTCTATTGATTTCATCTTTCTTCACATCTAAAGTCAATAGCTGTGCTGATATCCCGGATCCGCCCTGCTCAATCTCAATGATGTTGTTGTTTCGGTTAAATGATTTGAGCTCATCGCCTGTATCCTTGAGTTGTTTTCCCATTGATATTAACGTACTGTCAATAAAAGCAATGGTATTGGTCGCAAATTGATTTTTCCTGTCAAGCTGCACTTTAATAAGCATTTTCACAGTAGAATTGAGATATTCCACCATTCTGTTTTTATTTGTCCCCTGAAGGGAAAGCCTGAGTATTGACGCGGCTTTAGGATCTATTTCAACGCCGATGCCCTGATATCTTGAAACAACATCATCAAAGTTATTGAACCTGATATAATAGTCATTTCCTTTGTAATCACCGGGTTTTCCGTCAAGTTGCAATTTAAAATTCAGGAACGGCAACGCAACCTGGTCACCAACTCTGTATTGTTTCACAAATTCCTCAGCAACTACTGAAGTCTGGCTTCTGCTATTATCAGAATAATGAATCAAATCTGCAGTGTTCGAATCAAATTTGACCCTGACTTCATACACCGATTCGCTTAAAAATTTTATTTCTATAAGGCTCCCAAATAACTGTCCTTTACTCTTATCGATATCAATGTAAAACGGTATTTCGCCATAAACATCTTTATAATTGTATTTTCCCTGTTGGAGGTAATCAATATAATACTGCAATTGCTCAACCACCAATTCATTATGAGATCTCGACTTTAGGGTATTTGAAATATTCTGAACCTGATCTGAAGTACCACCCCAATTAAAAACCAAACTTGTTGTAGAAGTAAAAAACGGATTGTTTTCTTCTTTGATCGCAATAGTCGTTTCCATTGCGTATACCTTTTCTTTTCTTAGGTTAACCTGATGCGCAATGGTAAGTGTAATAAGGAGACTCACGAGAAACCATTTCCAGTAACTCGTAATTTTTATTAGAAACCCTTTAAAATCAAAACTATTCTGGCTTTCAAAAAACGAAAAATCTTTTGTATCAATCATGCAATTTATTTTCTTAAAAACAACAAAGTTGTGGTTACAAGAGTAAGAACGGTAATAATAGAACTCAATGATTCTATCCCTGTTTTTCCTGTTCCCCAGGCTTTCTGTTTCAGCGGCTTGATGTAAATATAATCATTAGGTTGTATGTAATAGTAAGGTGACTGCATGGCTTTAATATCGGTTAAATCAATATCGTGCATTTCCGTACCATGCGGAAATTGGCGTATTACCGTAACTGCTTTCCTGTTTCCTGTAATGGTAATATCGCCGGAATTTGCAATGGCTTCAAGAATACTCACCCTATCCTGGAAAACAGTTCTTGTTCCCGGCGAATTAATTTCACCATTGATTGTATATCGCAATCCGGCGAGTTTTACTGTTACAAAAATATTGGCTTCTTTATTGAAATATTCTTCAAGAAGTTTTTTTTCAATGTTAATCCTCAATTCGTCTACAGTATAACCAATTACATTGATTTCGCCTAAAACAGGCATTCTGATGTTCCCATGATCATCTACTGTAAAGCCATCAAAATAAAGGCTACTTTCCGTTTTACCTACTTCACCAGTTTGATTTGACGGTAAGAATATGGTCGATAATTTTGGGTCTAACGATTTTATTGAAATGCTGATGATATCATTGGTCTGAAGCCTGTAGGGTTTGGACGGCACCGGATTAATTACACTTGTACTGTCAGAATTGTCTTTATTTTGGAGGTATATCAGGTCTTTCGTTGGCACACAGGAAGTAAAAATTAATCCTGCTGTTACTAATACCAATACTATTATTTTGTTCATTTTTTTAAAAAAATTTAGCAAACAAAGATAGTTTTTCATTTATAAATACAAAAAAGAACACCGTTAAATTGATTAATTGTTTTTGAAGGAGTTTTCGAACGGAATTCTCTGTAAAATACTTCGTCCAAGTGTCACTTCATCAGCATATTCCAATTCATCTCCCACGGCAATTCCTCTTGCTATTGTTGACGTTATAATCGAGCAATCCCGAATTTGTTTGTAGATGAAGAAATTAGTCGTATCGCCTTCCATTGTTGAGCTTAGCGCAAAGATAAGTTCTTCCACATTACCTGATTTTACCTTTTCGACTAAAGAACTGATAGTCAGCTGACTTGGCCCGACCCCATCAATCGGGGAGATTTTACCTCCCAAAACATGATAAATTCCCCTAAATTGCCTTGTATTTTCTATAGCCATTACATCGCGAATATCTTCCACTACACAAATAATCTGGTGATTTCTGCTGGCGTTAGAACAAATTTCACAGATTTCTACATCTGAAATATTGTGGCAACTGACGCAAAATTTGACATCTCCGCGCATATTTACCAAAGCTTCAGACAAGAATGTTGTTTGCTCTTTAGGCTGTTTTAGCAAATGCAGCACCAAACGAAGCGCGGTTCGTTTACCAATTCCAGGCAACTGTGCCATTTCATGAACCGCCTTTTCTAAAAGTTTTGAAGAAAATTCCATGTTGCAAAGGTAATAAATTCAGGCATCCGATAATTCACTTGTGCTGTTTTTGCATTACTTGAAATAACGCACAAAACAAACCACCAAATCAACATTTTTTCCTATTTTGGCTTTCCATATAAAAGTATTTCAATGACACCTATTGCTATCTTATCTCTGATTATTGTTTATTTCGGAATCCTGTTTGTAATCTCGCACATTGTAAGCAAAAAGAATAGCGATAACGATGCTTTTTTTAAGGCCAATAAAAATTCGAAGTGGTATCTCGTGGCTTTTGGAATGATCGGAACCGCATTGTCGGGAGTCACTTTTATTTCTGTTCCAGGACAAGTGGGTTCTCCCGATATCCAGTTTAAATATTTCCAGTTCGTATTGGGTAATGCCATTGGTTTCATACTAATTGCTAAGGTTTTATTGCCTTTGTATTACCGGATGAACCTGACTTCAATTTATGGTTATATCGAACAGCGATTGGGCCACATATCTTACAAAACTGCAGCTTCCATATTTTTAATCAGCCGTACCATTGGGTCGGCGGCACGTTTGTACCTTGTGGTGATTGTTTTGCAACGGTATGTTTTTGATGCTTTTGGCGTGCCTTTTTGGCTGACGGTTTTGATTTCGCTCGGACTTATTTTTGCTTATACGTATCGTGGCGGACTCAAAACGATCATTATTACCGATACGCTGCAAACTGTCTTTTTGGTTTCTTCGGTTATTTTTACGATTTATTTTATCTGCGACAGTCTTGATTATAATATGCCCGAAGCATTTGAAGCGGTTAAAAACAGTAATTATTCTAAAATATTTTTCTATGAAGACTGGCTCAAAAGTAATTTTTACATCAAGCAGATTTTGGGCGGAATTTTCGTAACTCTCGCCATGGTAGGACTTGATCAGGATTTAATGCAGAAAAACCTGAGCTGTAAAAATATTGGCGAAGCACAGAAAAACATGTTTACGTTTACCGGAATTTTTGTCGTAATTAATATTTTCTTCCTGAGTGTCGGCGCGTTACTTTATTTGTATGCCAATAAAAACGGAATCGAAATCCCTATGGTCGATGGAAAACCCAGAACCGATTTACTGTTTCCCGAAATCGCTTTCAATTACCTTACCTTGATTCCGGCGATTGTATTTTTGTTGGGACTGACTGCGGCCACTTTTGCAACAACCGATTCGGCTTTAACAGCTTTAACTACTTCTTTTTGCGTTGATTTCCTGGGAATGGACAAGGCCGAAAACGTACTAAAACCCAATATGGTTAGAACCCGCCACTTGGTTCACATCGGGTTTTCACTGTTGATGTTTTTAGTCATACTGGCGATTTACCTGTTGAACAGCGACTCTGTCGTAAGTTTAATCTTTAAGATTGCGGCTTACACTTACGGACCGCTTTTGGGATTGTATTCTTTCGGGTTGTTGATGAAAACAAAAACCGTGAAAGATGCTTTTGTGCCGATTGTTTGTGTTTTGGCGCCAGCCATTACTTTTATAATCAGTTTGTATTCAAAGGAATTGTTCGGGAGTTATGAATTTGCCGAAGAGCTGATTATCGTCAATGGCGGACTCACTTTTATCGGATTGCTTATCATTAGCAAACCGGCTGTTTCGGAGACGAGATTCTAGCCCTGACAGCAATGGAAATCCTTTTGCTTTTTTCTTTAAAAAGCAAAAGATTGCAATGGATGGCAGGACAATGCTCCTGAAAATTAATATTGTCCAGTGGCAAGCATGACCAATGTGCAGGCAACTTCTACTTCAATATTGTTGCTTTTGAGCAATTGGTACAATTCGGGATTTTCAGTACCGGGATTGAAAACCACGCGTTTGGGCTGCGCTTCGATGATATAATTGTAGTAATCTCTTTGGTTTCTTGGGTTGAGATAAAGCGTTACGGTGTCGATATTTTTCAACGGAACCATTTTTGTTTGGATCGTTACTCCGGCGACTTCTCCGGTTTGCTGGCCAATGGCTATCACAGAATGGCCTTTGTCAACGAGTGAATTTATGGCTCTGTTAGCATACCTGTCGGATTTTGCAGTGGCACCAATTACAAGTGTTTTTTTACTTTTCATTTGACAAAAATACAAAAAAGTGACGTTTTACAGCACCAACTTTAACGTTAGATTAATTTAAAACGTAACTTTGTTGAAGAACGCCGTGCTAACTTTACATCAAAAACATGGAACTCTTTATTTATCTTTTCTTCGCGCTTTTTTCTGTTTTGAATCCGATTGGAACCGTTCCTATTTTTGTTGGCCTGACGCATGATGACTCTAAAACGGAGCGTGGCCGCATTTCGCTCTGGACAGCCATTGATGTTTTTATTATCCTGATGATTGCTTTTTTCATCGGTAAATATGTGTTGGAATTCTTTGGGATCACGATCAATGCCTTGCGGATTACGGGTGGAATTATTATTGCCAGTTCCGGATTTTCATTGCTCAATGGGCAATTCAACAAAAATAAAGGGATCAATAAGAAAGTGGAACAGGAAATTCAGGTTCGTAACGACATTGCGTTGACACCTTTGGCTATGCCAATGCTTGCCGGTCCGGGATCAATGTCTTTGCTGATTACTTTTTATCAGGAACACCACACCACTCCTGAAATTATTGCTTCGGTTTGTGCTATTTTTGGCGCTTCGGTGAGTATTTACATTATTCTTCGTGGCGCGCATTATCTTTCAAAAATATTGGGAACTTCGGGAATTGTTGCTATTTCCAGAATTGTTGGGTTTCTGACAATCGCCATTGGTGTTCAATATATCATTAGTTCTGTGTTGAGCATTGTGAGGGGAATATAAAAAAAAGACCTCCGATACGAAGGTCTTTCTAACTACAACAAAATAAAGCAAAACTAACTTTTTTATGATTATTGCAAGACGATTTTCTTAGTTGTAGAGTAATTTCCTGATTCAAATTTCAAGACATAAACTCCGTTGTTAAGATTGCCTAAATCAATTTCCTGGTTGAAGAAACCTGAAGTGTTGTTGATTTGTTTTTCAAAAACTTTTGCACCTGTGATGCTGTAAACACTTACTCTATTTTTTTCGCTGTTTCCGTTTGGCATTTCATAAACGATGGTGATCTTTTTATCAGCTGAAGGATTAGGATATACTCCGAAAGAAACATTATTTTCGAAATTATTTGTTGCTAATAAAGCTGTTACGTCTTCATAGTTAAAAGTAATTACACCTGTAGAACTTCCTACGAAAGAAGAAAAAACGATTCTGTACACTGTTCCGTTGGCACGTTTAACGTAAAAAGCTTTATCGGTATTGATCGTATAAGTAAACGTCCCAAGGTTGAATGTTTTCCAGTCATATCCAATGATGTTGATATCCTGAACAAAATTAAGGTTAGCAACATTTGGAACATTTCCAGGCTCAATACTTTCGGCTACAGTAACATTCGCATTGTGCAGAACACCTGTAACATCCTGATATAAAGAACCATCTCCGTAATAATCTGTTTTGTATTTGGTGAAAAGCAAATCCCAGTCTGCAATCGCAGGCTCAGCAACAACGGCTGCATTATTTTCTAATGAATAATAATTGAATCTTGCCGTTGGATTAGTAGCATTTGGCAAAGTAACTGTTGTATCAGCTGACCATGCTGTTCCACTCCATGTTGAGTAAGTAAAAGTATAGCCACCAAAGAAATCATCGATTTTGAATTTTCTGAAAGTACCATTGGCATATTTCAACACAAAAACAATAGCTCCGGTTACGTGGTGACTTGCAGAGTTGTATTCTCCCCATCCATATTGTGCCGAACCCTGATCAATTGATCCAAGATCCCATTGTTTTTCGCTATTGTACAATCTTGTCCATGTGCCAATGTTAGCGACGTTAATGGTTGCCCAATCAGCTGTTAGTCCGGCTTCATATGTTTCAATTGCTTTAGCGTCATTCGTGCGTGTTGCAAATCCGAAATTGCTGGTTCTTAAAAAAGCGATGTCCCACGATGCGTTCGGATAGGCGTTTGCTGTCTGATCTGATAATTTATAATACACCTGATTCCCGTAACCTGGTCCCATTGCAACAGTTCCGGCAGTTACCTGCGCATTGGCAATACTACCCAATAAAATGGCCGCAATTAAAAGTATTCTTGTTTTCATAATTGTAAAATATTTAAGTGATTATTGTAATAATTTGTACTCGAATTTAGGATATCCGCGTATTCCGCCATCATTAACGAAAGCGAGCATACGGATTTTATAGTAGTTGCCTTCGGCATCTTTAAGGATAAAATACCTGTCCGGAAAAGCAGCGCCGGAAAACACATCACGCCAATCTGCGCCGATGACTCTTTGGTCCTCCAGGAAATTACCGTCATTAACATCTGCCAGATTGTAATTGGCATACGTTTTCGTTGTCGTTCTGACTTCGTATGCTTTGATTCCGGCCTTTATATTATTGAGTACAAAATCAGAATATCCGTATGAACCAGAACCCGGAATTTCATTAGTGAAAACAGTAAAATTCAAATCCCATTTTGTTTTTTCCGGCTCGACATTCACGGTACTTTTCGTATTAAAACTGAAGAATGTAAAATTGTAGGCCGCATTTTTAGAAATCGTAATTTCCTCATGTGTGGTGCTATTGAGATTGGCGTATTGCAAAATATAATCATTGCCGCTTTTGAGAATCCTGATTTTTCTCCAGCCTCTGGAATTTCCGGCAACGGCAACACTTCCTACATTGGGAATAGTTGTACCCACTTCGTAACCCAGATTGACGAGATACACTTTATTATCTTCATTATTTTCGGAAATCTCTGAAATCGCGGTTTGTAAGATATTTCCAGTTGGAGCATCTACATATTGAGTATTGTTGGCATCAAAAGTACCAACGGCTACCTGATTTTGAAAAGGCTGAACACTCGCAGTAGTTACAGCATCTATATTGGTCACACCTAAATTTTTTGCGGCCATGTAAACCGAACCGTTGATAACGACCCGAAAATGATCACCACTGTAAAAGCCTAAATCCCAGCTGTCACGGCGTACTTTCGTAATGACTTCCGTGCTTAAATCGATATACACCTGATTGCCTTGGTTTGGACCGCCAGTTTCAGGTAACAACGAAGTTCCCAATGATCTTTCAAAAGAAATTAAGGAAGTTTTGTAGCCTTGGATGGACGTTTGTCCTGTATAATTAATTTTGATTACTTCAAGCAGTACCTTTTTATCATCTGAATCGAAAGGGAAAATCAGGTTTTTGAAAATATAACTCACCTCAGTTTGTCCGGCAGAAAAAGGTATTTCCATCACGCCGTTTTCTATTTCGGGAAAAGTGGTGAAATCGGTATCATAACTGGCATTTTCAGCTTTTACTTTTATCTGAACAGTGCCGCTATATCGGGCTGCTTCAGAGAAAACCAGCTTCATTTCCTTCTCCGCAGAAATCTGCGAATAATCATAGGATTGCTTTTCGAAAGCGATAACAAATGGCTGTGACAGATCAAATTCCTCTTTTTCACAAGAAGTTGTCATTAAAAGTGCAGACAATACTCCGAATAGGTACAATTTCGTTTTCATAATCTAGAAATTAAACTTGTATAATAATTTTAAAAAGTAAGATCTTCCATATCCAAGCAATTGTGAAACCGGTGGTCCGCTGTGCGCGCCGCCAGGCTGAGCAGTCGTATTAACTGACGTCACATCAAGAATATTTCTCACGCCGGCAGTAACCTCTAATTTATTGGAAAACAGTGCCTTTTTTATCGTTCCGTCAATCATGCTGTAGTCATTCTGTTTTCCTTTTTCTACGCTTCCGTCATTGCGTACTACAAAAAGATAATCGGCTCCATGGTATTTTGCGAAAACCGAGAATACTGTTTGCCATTTCGGGATAGTATAAGAAGCATTTAAATTGGCCTGAACACCATACAAATAATCATCGCTGTAATTGTCACTTTCTGCAATCACTTTCGAAACTCCGGAAAAAGTAACTCCGGCATTCAAAGTCAATCGGTGGTAATCAATTGAAGAGGTCAATGATGTTCCCCATGTTCTGAAAATATCAATGTTACTGTATTTGTATGATAACGGCGTTTGTGAAACTACAATCAGTTCGATCCTGTCCTTAACATCTATAAACCATGCCGAAAATTTTGCAGAAGATTTGATTTCGTTGGTATTCGTGAAAATTTTATTCAAATGCAGGAAAGCCGATTTTCCTTGTTCCGGATTAAGATTCTCGTTGCCCTGAACATTGTGATTGACATCTACAAAATAAGTATACAATTCATCGTATGATGGTAATTTTGGCGCTGTTCCAATTATTCCGCGAAGCTCATAACCGTTTTCAAAAGCATATTTGGCGCTGAAAGAAACGGCAGCCTGAGTGTTGAATTGTGAAGAAAACAAAGCTCTGACTCCTGGTCTTAGGGAAAGTTTTTTGGTCAGGTTAACTTCTGTAGAAATATAGGCATCATAAGAACCGAGCATCCTGTCGACTTTACCTCTGTTAATTCCGGAAACGGTTGATTGGGAATATCCGTCAATTTCACTCACTTCATAACCAACCTGAAAATCGATTGTTTCATTTTTGAGGAAATTGGAGAAATTGGCCTTAGAATACAATCCATCACGGGATTCATATTTGTATTTCTCGTAATTTTTCTTTTCTCCTGTACGGATTACATAATTATATTCGGTAATATCTCTCTCTTGTTGCTGATAAGAAAATGAAAAATCATAATTCATCAAGCTTTCAAACCTACCCGAGGCATTCAGGTTATGGTAAAACCTTTTAGTCGTAAAAATATCATCTGCTGCAGTAGGATTGGTCGTTTCTGTCGCTACATCATAATTGGGCAATACAAAACTATTGTAGCGCTCGGTGTTCTCATAAAGGTATTCGAACTTATAAAAAATACGGTGGTTTTTAAGATTGTAACTTAGTAATGATTTTGCTGTGAGTTGGTTTTTAGGAAGCCATTCATAACCTCTTAAACCATCTTCCATCAGATAATTTTCGCCTTTTCGGCCATTATAATATCCTTTAAAATCATTCGAGGTAACCATCGCGTTGGCATAAAACTTATTGCTGAAATTGTGTCCAACCTTCAAGGATTGTATGTGTCTTCCCTTGTCAGAAACATTATACTCATCACCAATTGTTTCCTCCTGAATGTAAGGCGTGATTTCCCATTTGTATGTAGAGCTTTTTTTGGTAATGATGTTGATGATTCCCGATACTGCATTGGCTCCATATTCTACACCCATTGATCCTTCCACGATTTCTATCTGTTGCACATCATCAAGGTTCATCTGTGTCAAATCGGTATTATCGCCTAACCCTTCATCATTAATGACCGGGACATTATCGACTAAAATTTTAAAGTAATCGCCACCCAATCCAAATAGTTTTACACTAGATTTACCTGTAGAATTATTCGGAATGATATTAATATTAAGTGTCTGATTTAATAAATCCGCGAGGTTATTACCGGCTTGGCGATCAATATCAGCACGGGAAATGACCGTCACCTGAAAAACAGATTTTCTCACTGATTGCGGATTGTATTGTCCGGTAACAATTACTTCATCAAGCTTGTTATTTTTAGGAATGCTGTCCTGTTGCGCATTAGCTTTTAATGCAATTAATACTATTAAACAGGAAGCAATTTTAAAACGTAATTTCATCAATACTGATTTTACTTTATTTAAAATTATTTTAAAACGAGTCTTTATTTAGACTAATTCTCAATAATTTTGTTGCAAATATATTTATTATTTTTAACTGTTCTAAATAAAAATACTATTTTTGCAAAAGAAATTTTAACCTAATCTAATAATGAAAAAAGTATTATTCGGGGCAATCGTTTTGCTGAATGGCCTCAACACAAACGCCCAGGACAACAAAAAAAGCGAGGACATTAAGGCCATAAAAGCAATGTGTGGCTGCTATGAAGTAGAATTTAATTTTGCTGAAACTTTTAAATACAGCAAAGACGAAAAATATGTTCCGTCGAAAACCAAATACGATCGTGGTTTGGAATGGGTAGAATTAGTTGAAGACCAACCGAATAAAATCGTAATGCAACACCTTCTTATTGTGTCCGACAGTATGATCGTAAAACACTGGCGCCAGGACTGGGAATTTGAAAACACGAAATTCTATCAGTTCAATAAAGACAAAACCTGGAAATTCCAGACATTATCAAAGAATGATGTAAAAGGACAATGGTCACAGAAAGTATTTCAGGTAGACGACAGTCCGAGATATGAAGGGACCGCAACATGGGTACACGTAGATGGAAAACACTATTGGACCAATACTACTGATGCGCCACTTCCAAGAAGAGAACACACGATCAGAAACGATTATAATGTTTTGAAAAGAACCAACACCCACGAAATTACAAAAGACGGCTGGATCCACGATCAGGACAACGAGAAAATCTTAAGAGATGAAGCCGGTAAAGACAATTTAATCGCCAAAGAAAAAGGAACCGATTACTATAAAAAAGTAGCCGACTCAAAATGTCTTGCTGCTCAAAACTATTGGAAGAAAAATGCAGCTGTATGGAAAAACGTACGCAGCAAATGGCAATCGGTTTATGACAGAAATAAAGACCTGAATCTGGAAACCAAAGTAGACAACAAACAAATCTATGAATTCCTTTTCGACCTTAAGCCAACGGCTTCAAAAGCGGAAAGTGATAAAATCATTGACAATTTCGTAAAGAAATAAGGTGAATTTACCTCAAAAAAAATCCCGGATTCAAATTGAGTCCGGGATTTTTTTATTGTTATTAATTATTCCTTTGGAAGAAAGACTTCCGCCATCATGCATCTGGCGCTTCCTCCGCCACAAGCTTCGATGGTGTCAAGGCTCGAACTTAAGATTGTCACATGTTCTTCAATCTGGGCGATTTGCTTTTTGGTCAGGCTTTTATGCGCAGCCGCACTCATCACGAGGTATCGTCTGTCGTCACTTCCTTTTACCTCGAGCATATTTCCGGCAAAATTATTTACCTGTTCTTCTGTAATGAGGATAATTTCCTTTTCATCGCCACGAAGGCTGTCGAGTACCATTTTCCGTTCCTTCTTATCATCTATACTGTCCGCGCAGATAACCGCAAAAGTATCGCCGAGGCACATCATCACATTCGTATGATAAATCAATTTGCGTTCGCCATTGACCGTTTGGAATGCTTCAAAAATGACAGGCGTATATTCAAAATCTTCACAGAATTCAATAAATAATTCCTCATCTGCCCTTGGTGAAAGCGCACAATATGCCTTGTCATTTTCACGATCCAGCAAAATGCTTCCGGTTCCTTCCAGAAAATAACCATCTTCTTCTGCCGAAGTATAATCCATGATCTCATTGATGACAAAACCTTTGTCTTCCAAAATATCGAGCACGTCTTCGCGGCGTTCCAGCCTTCTGTTTTCAGCAAACATCGGATACAGAGCGACATCGCCGTTGCTGTGGAACGAGATCCAGTTGTTCGGAAAAATAGCATCCGGCGTATCTGGTTCCGCCTTATCTTCTACCACTGTCACATCAACACCTACCATGCGCAGTTTATTCACAAAAGCATCAAATTCTTCCTGAGCCTTCGCGTTTACGGTTTCGGGCGATAAGCCATCAAGTACTTTTTGGTAATAATTATTAACGGCAGTCTGCTCGTTCATTCGAAAAGCAACCGGACGAATCATCAATATGGAATTGGTAGTTTGTTTCATTTTTATTTTTTTATGGCGTTTCCCTGCGGGTCAGGCTGTTCGCAGTGCGCGGCACTTTGCTTCCATCCTTAACGCGGGCATTAGTCTCTGATTAGTGGCAATGTCGAACAACGCAGCAATCCTTCCTGTTTCGCGATTTCAGCATACGGAATTTCCTCTACAGTAAATCCGTTTTCACGGAGCCAATTGTTCAATCGTGTAAAATTCTTTTCAGAAACGACTACATCCGGCGCAATTGAAAACACATTTGAATTCATGTTGTACATTTCGTCCCTGGTAATATGAAACAGGTTCTCTTTTCCAAAAAGGTTTACAAGGAACATATAATCTGCTTCTTCACGAAAACCGCTTTTGTAAATGATGCCTTTATTCTTTCCAACCGGCTGAAAACAGCAATCAAGATGCAATGCATTGTCACGTGCCTCAATTTTAGATTTCACCAGGTCAAATTCCTTTACGATTTTATTCGGAAACAATTCTTTGATATATTGCACACCCTGCATGTTTGTCCGTGCGGTAATATAATTTTTATAATCGCTTCCTTTGTAAGTTCCGATGAAAATATAATCATCCCAAAGCATGACATCGCCACCTTCAATATGCACTTCTTCCGGCGGACGCACTACTTTCTTCGGATCAATCTGGTCAATTATATACTGAATGGCGTCGAGTTCACGTTCGCGATCGGGCAAAATATTGGCTTTAATAAATACATCATCAATTACAAAACCGATGTCGCGTGAAAAAATCTGGTTGTAATTTTCGATCATTTCCGGCCGATACACTTTGACATCATATTTTTGGAATACCTTATTGAAAGCTTCCATTTCGGTAATCATATCAGCTTCCACAGGATAAGTTCCGGCGACGATATGCTCTAAGGATTTTGGATCATACGCTTCATCGATTGTCGGCGTTGGGCCATTATTAACTGCCGAACCCAAAACTACGGCGCGCAATCGGGAAGTTTCATTTTTTACATTAATTGATAGCATAGAAATATTTACTTCGTTTTTCGCGCAAAGCGTTTAGTTGTAGCAAAGATAAAAAAAGATGCCTGATTTTATACTTTTAATCAAGTTATAGTTCGTATAATGGGAATAATGCAAAAAGCCATTCATTTGAGAATGGCTTTTTAACACTGAGATTTTCTCAATTTATCTTTCCTCAACAGTCTTAAAATCCCTCAAAGGATAACCTGTATAAATCTGTCTTGGTCTTCCGATAGGCTCTTTATTGATTCGCATCTCTTTCCATTGTGCAATCCATCCCGGTAAACGTCCAATAGCAAACATTACGGTAAACATATCAGTCGGTATTCCAAGTGCGCGGTAAATAATTCCGGAATAAAAATCAACATTCGGATATAGTTTTCTTGATACGAAGTAGTCATCAACCAAAGCTGCTTCTTCCAGTTTTTTAGCAATTGCTAAGATCGGATCATCTACTCCAAGAGTTCTCAAAACTTCATCGGCCGCTTTTTTAATGATTCTGGCACGCGGGTCAAAATTCTTGTAAACGCGGTGACCAAATCCCATCAAACGGAAAGGATCATCTTTGTCTTTGGCTTTTGCCATATATTTATCGGCGTCTCCACCGTTTTTGTTGATCTCTTCAAGCATTTCAAGAACAGCTTGATTAGCGCCACCGTGCAATGGTCCCCATAATGCGGAAACACCAGCAGAAATCGAAGCAAACAATCCTGATTGTGAAGAACCTACAATCCTTACTGTCGAAGTCGAACAGTTTTGCTCATGGTCGGCGTGAAGGATAAATAATTTATCCAATGCGTCAATGATTGTCGGATTAGCAGTGTAGGGTCCGGTTGGCAAAGCAAACATCAGGTGCATGAAATTCTCAACGTACCCTTTTGTATTGTCGTAATAATTCAACGGATAACCCATCATTTTTCTGTAGGTCCATGTCGCAATGACAAGGAATTTCCCCATTGTTTTGCAAACCGCTTCATACATTTCCTTTTCATTGTCGACATTTACAACTTTAGGGTTAAAAGCGGTCAATGCGCTGGTTAGCGAAGACAAAACGCCCATTGGATGCGCTGTTTTTGGAAAACCGTCAATGATGTTTTTCATTTCTTCGTTGACCAAAGTATATTTTCTGATATCGGTTTCAAATTGAGCCAATTGGTCTTTCGTTGGCAATTCACCAAATATCACGAGATAAGAAACTTCTAAAAAATTGGCTTTGTCGGCCAAATCTTCTATTGCATAACCCCGGTAACGCAAAATACCTTCCTCTCCATCGAGAAAAGTGATTTCGCTTTTACATGATCCTGAATTTTTGTAGCCCGGATCCATTGTAATGGCGCCAGTTAAATCTCTAAGTTTGTTAATATCGATAGCCACTTCATTTTCGCTTCCAACAATTACCGGAAACTCATACTTTTTGCCATCCAATTCTAATATTGCAGTTTTTGACATAATATAATGGGAAATTTATCTTGAAAATAATAATTTAACAAACTTAGGGAATTTCACACGAATTAAAAAAAGAATAGTGCAACGAAATCGTTAATAATTATATAAAAAATGCAATTTTCAAGGCTTTAGGAATGGACATAAAAAAACCTGACCAATTACAATCAGGTTTTAATTTTAAACTATAACTTTATTTAAACGCTTTCAATCCTGGAAAATAAGCCGTGTCGCCCAATTCCTCTTCAATTCGAAGCAATTGGTTGTATTTTGCCATACGGTCTGATCGCGAAGCGGAACCCGTTTTGATTTGCCCACAGTTTAACGCTACTGCCAAATCTGCGATGGTATTGTCTTCTGTTTCTCCGGATCGGTGTGACATTACTGAAGTGTATCCGGCATTTTTTGCCATGTTGACAGCGGCAATCGTTTCGGTTAATGTTCCGATCTGGTTTACTTTTACCAAAATTGAATTGGCAATTTTCTCATCAATTCCCCTTGACAGACGTTCCACATTGGTTACAAATAAATCATCACCAACCAATTGCACGTTGTGCCCAATTTTATCGGTAAGGTATTTCCAGCCTTTCCAGTCATCTTCATACATTCCGTCTTCGATTGAAATGATTGGATATTTCGCGGCCAGATCGGCCAGATAATCAGCCTGCTCTTCCGAAGTACGGATTTTACCCGTTGCGCCTTCAAATTTTGTATAATCATATTTTCCGTCAACATAGAATTCTGAAGCAGCACAGTCTAAAGCGACCATTACTTCGTCTCCAAATTTATATCCGGCATTTTCAACTGCATTTTTAATCGTATCCAGCGCATCTTCCGTTCCACCGGCAAGATTCGGAGCAAATCCGCCTTCATCACCAACAGCTGTCGATAATCCGCGATCGTGCAATACTTTTTTCAAATTGTGGAAAATTTCTGTTCCTATTTGTAAAGCCTGAGAAAATGAAGTCGCTTTTACCGGCATAATCATAAACTCCTGAAAAGCAATTGGAGCATCAGAATGTGAACCACCATTGATTATATTCATCATCGGAACCGGAAGTGTATTGGCAGAAACGCCACCAACATATCTGTATAACGGCAATCCCAATTCGTTGGCCGCGGCTTTGGCGGCAGCAAGCGAAACGCCAAGAATTGCATTAGCGCCTAAGTTGGATTTGTTTGGTGTGCCGTCTAAATCAATCATTCTCTGGTCGATTTGATTTTGTTCGAAAACAGAAGTTCCGAGCAATTCTTCAGCAATTTTAGTATTTACATTTTCAACCGCTTTCAAAACTCCTTTTCCCATGAAAGCTTTTCCGCCGTCGCGTAACTCAACCGCTTCGTGTTCACCTGTAGAAGCGCCTGATGGAACCGCAGCTCTTCCAAGAACACCGTTTTCGGTCACTACATCAACTTCAATGGTTGGGTTTCCTCTGGAATCAAAAATTTGTCTTGCGTGAATTTTGATAATAATACTCATGTTTTTTTATTTAATTATTATTTTCTGAATCTATTTTTTCCGAAATTAAAAAATATTATGCTGGCATGAAAGAACATCAGCAATAATTTGGGAAAACTTATAAACTCAAACGTTTTAGTTAGAGGCAGTTCTGATATTTTCTATAAACTGGTCGAAAAGGTAGCTGGAATCATGTGGTCCCGGACTTGCCTCGGGATGGTATTGTACCGAGAAACAATTTTTCGATTTCATTCGCATTCCCGCAACCGTGTTGTCATTGATGTGGATGTGTGTGATTTCGAAATCCGGGTGGTTTTCAACTTCTTCACGAACGACGGCAAAACCGTGATTCTGTGAAGTAATTTCTCCTTTCCCGGTAATAAGATTTTTGACCGGGTGGTTGATTCCTCTGTGACCGCCGAACATTTTGAATGTGGAAATTCCGTTTGCCAAACCGATAATCTGATGGCCGAGGCAAATTCCGAATAATGGCTTGTTGTGGTTGAGAATTTCTTTTGCTACCTGAATTGCACCTTCCAGCGGTTCCGGATCACCCGGACCATTGGAAAGAAAATAGCCGTCAGGGTTGAATTCGGCGAGATCACTGAAAGTTGCATTGTAAGGAAATACTTTGATGTAGCAGTCGCGCTTGGCGAGGTTGCGCAGTATGTTCATTTTGATTCCGAGATCTAAAGCGGAAATCTTATATTTAGCCTTTTCATTTCCAAAAAAATAAGGCTGTCTGGTAGAAACGGTTGAGGCGAGTTCGAGGCCTTTCATGTCCGGCACGTTTGAAAGTTGTTTTTTTAGTTCTTCAATTGATGTACCGTCAGTACAAATCACAGCATTCATTGCACCATTGTCGCGAACGTAGGCAGTAAGCGCGCGTGTATCCACATCAGAAATACCAATCAGGTTTTGTTTAATAAAGTAGTCTTCAAGGCTTTCTGCGGCATCAGGCCGGGAATAGTTGAAGCTGAAATTCTTGCAAACGAGTCCGGCGATTTTGATCGAATCCGATTCCGTTTCTTTATTGTTCACACCATAGTTTCCGATATGCGGATTGGTGGTAATCATGATCTGTCCAAAATAAGATGGGTCAGTAAAAATTTCCTGATAGCCGGTCATTCCGGTGTTGAAGCAAAGTTCGCCAAAAGTACTTCCGGAGATGCCGATGGATTTACCGTGAAAGATGGTTCCGTCAGAAAGTAGCAGGATTGCGGGTTGTCTTGTTGTGTATTTCATTGTTGTTTGTTGTAGTAGTTATGCAAATTTAGTTTTTTGCCACGAAGACGCAAAGGTGCAAAGTTTATTTTGTGAACAATATTGTTATACTATCTGGGATGCCTAGCCCCGATGGAAGCGGCATCCTTTTGTTCCGCTTCTTTGCGGACAAAAGATAGAGCGGACAGCGGGAATAGCTTCTAAAAAAAAGACAAAAAAAAAGGACAAACTTTAAAAGTTTATCCTTGATTGTATTTGAATGGAGAAAGTCACTATTCTTCTTTCTTGTCTTCTGTTTCAGTTTCATCAGCTGGTGCTTCCGGAGCTGGAGTCTCTTCAACGGTTTCTTCTTCAACGATTGGAGTTTCTGCTTTTGGCTCTTCCACTTTTGCGGCTGGTGCTTTTGCAGGAGTATCTTCAGATTTTTTAGCTTTACCACCACGACGGCTTTTTGCTTTTTTCTCTTCTTTTTTACCTCCGTTGTACAATTCGTTGAAATCTACCAATTCGATCATTGCCATATCAGCATTATCTCCAAGACGATTTCCTACTTTGATGATACGTGTGTAACCACCCGGACGATCACCTACTTTAGCGGCTACATCGCGGAACAAGTCCGTTACTGCATATTTGCTTCTAAGATAAGCGAAAACGATACGACGGTTGTGGGTTGTATCTTCTTTTGATTTTGTGATAAGCGGCTCAACGAATTGTTTAAGTGCTTTTGCTTTAGCGACAGTGGTGTTGATACGTTTGTGCTCGATAAGAGAACAAGCCATATTTGCAAGCATTGCTGCTCTGTGACCTTTCTGTCTACTTAAGTGGTTGAATTTTTTTCCGTGTCTCATGACGTGTTTTTTAAAACTTCATCTTGCTTCTATCCTCTTTGGAGAGCAAAATATGAAGTCATTTATTCTTTATCTAATTTGTATTTTGCTAAATCCATTCCGAAGTTCAAATTCTTAACCGCAACTAGTTCGTCTAATTCAGTTAAAGATTTCTTACCGAAATTACGGAATTTCATCAGGTCATTTTTATTGAAAGATACTAAATCTCCAAGCGTATCTACTTCAGCCGCTTTCAGACAATTTAGCGCACGTACGGAAAGATCCATATCGACTAACTTTGTTTTAAGCAATTGTCTCATGTGCAATGATTCTTCATCATAGGATTCGGTCTGAGCGATTTCGTCAGCTTCCAATGTGATTCTTTCATCAGAGAACAACATAAAGTGGTGGATCAAAACTTTTGCAGCTTCAGTTAAAGCATCTTTAGGATTGATGGAACCATCGGTTTTAATTTCGAAAACCAATTTCTCATAATCTGTTTTTTGCTCAACACGGAAGTTTTCGATGGCATATTTCACGTTTTTGATTGGCGTAAAGATAGAATCCGTGAAAATAGTTCCGATGGCTGCGTTTTGCTTTTTATTGTCTTCTGCAGGAACATAACCGCGCCCTTTTTCGATAGTTAATTCGAAATTAAGTTTGATTTTGCTGTCAAGGTTACAGATCACCAATTCCGGGTTCAATACCTGGAAACCGGAGATGAACTTCTGGAAGTCACCTGCAGTTAATTGATCTTTACCTGTAACAGAGATGGTTACTGATTCGTTATCTACGTCTTCAATCTGGCGTTTGAAACGAACTTGTTTCAAATTAAGGATGATTTCGGTAACATCTTCAACAACTCCTGAGATAGTAGAAAATTCGTGGTCTACACCTTCAATACGAACCGAAGTAATAGCATAACCTTCCAAAGCGGAAAGCATCACTCTTCTAAGTGCATTACCAACTGTCAATCCGTAACCAGGTTCTAAAGGACGAAATTCAAATTTTCCTTCAAAATCGGTTGAATCGATCATGATAACTTTATCGGGCTTCTGAAAATTAAATATTGCCATAATTTCGACTAAGTCAATTATTATTTGTTGTACAATTCGACGATTAACTGCTCTTTAATATTTTCAGGAATCTGCAATCTTGCAGGTACTGAAACGAAAACACCTTCTTTAATATCGTTGTTCCAGGTGATCCACTCATATACATGAGAAGAATTGGCCAATGAACGCTCGATGGCTTCAATTGATTTTGATTTTTCACGAACAGCTACTTTATCACCGGCTTTTAAGTGGTAGGATGGAATGTTTACCAAAGCACCATTTACGGTAATGTGTTGATGGGATACGATTTGACGTGCACCTCTACGGCTTGGAGCAATCCCCATTCTGTAAACTACGTTGTCTAATCTTGCTTCACATAACTGGATTAAAACCTCACCTGTAACTCCACGAGCAGCGGATGCTTTTTCGAATAAGCCACGGAATTGTTTTTCAAGAATTCCATAAGTATATTTGGCTTTTTGCTTTTCCATCAACTGGACAGCATATTCCGATTTTTTTCCTCTTTTTTTAGCCATCCCGTGTTGTCCGGGTGGATAATTTCTTTTTTCGAAGGATTTGTCTTCTCCGAAGATTGCTTCGCCGAATTTACGGGCGATTCTTGTACTTGGACCAGTATATCTTGCCATTTTAAATTGTTTAAGACAGGGATTATGAATTCAGGTCTGATCCTTCGATAATCGCTATTCTGTCTAGTTTATACTATAATTAATTTGAGTATTAAACTCTACGTCTTTTAGGAGGACGACATCCGTTGTGCGGCATTGGGGTAACGTCAATGATTTCTGTTACTTCAATTCCTGAATTATGTACCGAACGGATAGCAGACTCACGTCCGTTACCTGGTCCTTTAACATATACTTTTACTTTTTTAAGTCCAGCTTCTAACGCCACTTTACTGCAATCTTCTGCTGCCATCTGAGCTGCGTAAGGAGTATTCTTTTTAGAACCTCTGAAACCCATTTTACCTGCTGAAGACCAAGAGATAACTTCACCTTTTTTGTTGGTCAAAGAAATGATGATGTTGTTAAAAGTAGCACTAATATGAGCTTCACCCGTTGATTCAACGATAACTTTACGTTTTTTTGCTGTTGCTTTAGCCATATTACTTATTATTTAGTTGCTTTTTTCTTGTTCGCAACAGTTTTTCTTTTACCTTTTCTTGTTCTTGAGTTGTTCTTGGTTCTTTGTCCTCTTAATGGAAGACCAGATCTGTGACGAATTCCTCTATAGCATCCAATGTCCATTAAACGTTTAATGTTTAATGATACTTCTGAACGCAGTTCACCTTCAATTTTGTAAAATGATACGGCCTCACGAATTGCTCCGATCTGATCGTCATTCCAATCCTGAACTTTGATATCTTCGCTTACGTTGGCTTTTGCCAATACTTCGCTTGCACGGCTTCTACCTACTCCGAAGATATAAGTTAAAGCGATAACTCCTCTTTTGTTTTTTGGGATGTCTACCCCTGCTATTCTTGCCATAATTATCCTTGTCTTTGTTTAAATCTAGGATTCTTTTTGTTGATTACGTATAATCTGCCTTTTCTTCGTACAATTTTGCACTCGGCACTTCTTTTTTTAACTGATGCTCTTACTTTCATTCTGAATATTTTTAATATCTATAAGTAATTCTTGCTTTTGACAAATCATAAGGGCTCATTTCCAGTTTCACTTTATCACCAGGTAATAACTTGATATAATGCATTCGCATTTTTCCAGAAATGTGGGCAATTACAATATGTCCATTTTCTAATTCTACCCGGAACATCGCATTGGATAATGCTTCAATGATGGATCCGTCTTGTTCTATTGCTGATTGTTTCGCCATAAAAATTAAGCTACTGCTTTTCTATTTTTACCACTTTTCATCAAACCGTCATAATGCTTGTTTAATAAATAGGAGTTGATTTGCTGAATCGTATCGATGGCAACACCAACCATAATTATTAATGAAGTTCCTCCAAAGAACATTGCCCATGATTGTTGCACTCCAAAACTTACAACAATAGCCGGGAACACAGCGATCAAAGCAAGAAATAATGAACCAGGGAAAGTAATTAAAGACATAATCCTATCCAAGAAATCTGAAGTTTCTACTCCTGGTCTGATACCCGGAATAAAGCCACCGCTTCTTTTCAAATCATCTGCCATCTTATTGGTTGGAACCGTGATCGCGGTATAGAAGAATGTAAAAACTACAATTAAAGTAGCAAATACAAAATTATACCAGAATCCAAACATATTACTAAATGCTCCAGCTATAGACTGGGATGTTTCACTTTGTGATAGTCCGGCTAATGCCGCCGGTATAAACATAATTGCCTGGGCGAAGATAATCGGCATAACTCCAGAAGCATTTAGTTTCAATGGAATCCATTGTCTGTTTCCTCCCATCATATCCTGTTCGAAGTCTCCAGTTGTCGTACGACGTGCATACTGAACCGGAATCTTTCTTACAGCCATTACTAAAAGTACACAGGCAATAATAACGAGCAACCAAACGATAACTTCGATAACCAATAGCATTGGTCCACCGTTATTATTTGTGATCGTAGAACTGAATTCCTGAATAAAAGCTTGTGGCAGTCTTGCCAAAATACCTACCATGATCAATAATGAAATTCCGTTTCCAATTCCTTTATCTGTAATTTTTTCTCCCAACCACATGGCAAAAATAGTACCTGTCGTTAAGATAAGAACAGAAGAAAACAAGAATGAAAATGAATCAAAACCTAGCATGAATGCGGTGTTTGGCAATGTTCTGTAAAGGTTGTATATGTACCCCGGACCTTGTACAAGCGTAATAAGAATAGTCAACCAACGTGTAATCTGATTGATTTTCTTTCTTCCGCTTTCTCCATCTTTCTGTAGTTTTTGGAGATATGGAATCGCAATTCCCATCAACTGAACCACAATAGAAGCTGAAATGTAAGGCATGATTCCAAGGGCAAATACAGATGCTTTAGAAAAAGCACCACCCGTGAACATATCCAGAATTGAACCTATACCGTTTTTAGTCTGACCAGCAAGATCACTTAATTGAGTAGCATCAATTCCGGGAAGAGTTACATGCGCACCAAAACGGTACACTAACAAAAGACCCAAAGTAATCAGGATTCTGTTTTTTAGTTCCTCTATTTTCCAAACATTGGCTAATGATTCAAAAAATTTCTTCATCTTACTAGAAAAATTATAGTGTTACAGCTTCTCCACCAGCAGCTTCAATAGCAGCTTTTGCAGTTGCAGTAAATTTGTGAGCGGTTACCTTTAATTTAGCTTTCAATTCGCCACGACCTAAAATCTTAACGATTTCATTTTTAGTAGCGAGACGGTTAGTAACATATGTTGCCATATCGACAGCATCGGTTACAATTCCATTGTCTACTAACAATTGAAGCGTATCAAGGTTAACGCCTTCGTACTCTTTACGATTGATGTTTGTGAAACCAAACTTAGGCACACGTCTTTGAAGTGGCATTTGTCCACCTTCAAAACCAATCTTTTTAGAATAACCAGAACGTGATTTTGCTCCTTTGTGTCCTCTTGCGGAAGTACCACCTTTACCGGAACCTTCTCCACGACCTAATCTTTTATTCTGATTGTGCGTCGAACCTTCAGCAGGTTGTAAGTTACTTAAATTCATAACTATAATTTGTTATTAAGCTTCTGTGACAGAAACTAAGTGTTTTACTTTGTTTATCATCCCAAGGATTGCAGGATTTGACTCGTGCTCTACAACTTGTCCCATTTTACGAAGACCTAAAGCCTCAAGACCTCTTTTTTGTGTAAGAGGACAGTTGATTTTGCTTCTTACTTGTTTTACTAATAATTTAGCCATAATTTCCCTGAATTAACCTTTAAATACTTTTTCTAAAGACACACCTCTTTGTTTTGCAACAGTGTAGGCACTTCTCATTTGCAATAAAGCATCAAAAGTTGCTTTTACCACGTTGTGAGGGTTTGATGATCCTTGTGATTTTGATAATACGTCGTGAATACCTACTGATTCAAGAACTGAACGAACAGCTCCACCAGCAATAACTCCTGTACCATGGGAAGCAGGAATTAAAAATACACGTGCACCACCAAATTTACCTTTTTGTTCGTGAGGAACAGATTGTCCGTTCAATGGAATCTTTACCAGATTTTTCTTTGCATCTTCTACTGCTTTCGCAATTGCTTCAGAAACGTCTTTAGATTTTCCCAAACCATGACCAACTACTCCATTCTCGTCTCCAACAACTACAATTGCAGAAAACCCGAAAGCCCTACCACCTTTTGTAACTTTGGTTACACGATTCACACTTACCAAACGATCTTTCAATTCAAGACCACTAGGCTTTACCAATTCTGCGTTTTTATACTTATTTGACATAACTATATTAGAATTTAAGTCCGGCCGCTCTCGCGCCTTCCGCTAATGATTGAATACGACCGTGGTATAAATAACCTCCTCTATCGAAAGTTACTGTTTCTATCCCGGCTTTTACGGCTTTTTCCGCAACGAGTTTTCCAACAGCGTTTGCAGTTTCCACGTTAGTACCTTTACTTACTCCTTTTTCTCTTGAAGATGCAGCCAATAAAGTAACGCCGTTCACATCATCGATGAGTTGTGCGTAGATTTCTTTATTGCTTCTGAACACAGAAAGTCTTGGTTTAGCAGCAGTACCGCTAACAATCTTTCTGATTCTGAATTTGATTCTCTGTCTTCTATCAGATTTTGTTAATGACATAATCTTATATTTTTTTAAGCGGATTTACCAGCTTTTCTTCTTAATACTTCACCTACGAATTTAACACCTTTTCCTTTGTATGGCTCTGGTTTACGGAAACCTCTGATTTTCGCAGCAACCTGACCTAACAATTGTTTGTCAAAAGACGTTAATTTTACGATTGGGTTTTTTCCTTTTTCGGAAATTGTTTCTAGTTTTACTTCAGAAGCTATTTCTAAAACAATATTGTGGGAAAACCCAAGAGCCAAATCTAATTTTTGTCCCTGGTTTGAAGCTCTGTAACCTACTCCTACCAATTCTAATTCTTTAGTGAAACCGTCAGATACACCCACAATCATATTATTGATTAATGATCTGTACAAACCGTGTTTTGCTCTTTGATCTTTGTGATCAGAAGGACGCTCCAATGTAATAACGCCTTCTTCAATTTTTACAGTAATATCGCTATATTCCTGTGTTAATTGACCTAATTTCCCTTTAACAGTAACTATATTGTCGTTTACTTCAACAGTTACGCCTGCAGGAATCGAAATTGGATTTTTACCTATTCTTGACATGTCTGACTGTTTTTTAGTATACGTAACAAATTACTTCACCGCCAACATTGAGTTGTTTGGCTTGTTTTCCGGTCATCAAACCTTTTGAAGTGGAAACGATCGCAATTCCTAATCCGTTAAGGATACGTGGAATTTTAGAAGCACCTGCGTATTTACGTAAACCTGGTTTACTAATTCTTTGGATATCTTTGATTACTGGCTCTTTTGTATCTTTGTCATACTTCAAAGCGATTTTGATTGAACCCTGAACAGCGTTGTCCTCAAATTTGTAACTCAAGATATAACCCTGATCAAATAAGATCTTGGTAATTTCTTTTTTCAGATTAGAAGCAGGAATCTCAACGACTTTGTGGTTTGCGGCCACAGCGTTTCTGACTCTTGTCAAATAATCCGCAATAGGATCTGTATACATATTTATTAAATTACGGCAACGGTTTTCAATAAAACTCTTTTATTGAACCTGAAACCATTAAACTCTTAATTAATTGAACAGATAGTTATCCGTTCGCGGGTGCAAACTTACAACTATCTGTTGAGAAAACAAAATTTGGTGTTTTTATATTACCAGCTCGCTTTCTTTACGCCCGGGATTAACCCGTTGTTGGCCATTTCACGGAATGTTACACGTGAAATACCAAACTGACGCATATAACCTCTTGGTCTTCCAGTTAATTTGCAACGGTTGTGCATACGAACCGGTGAAGCGTTTTTTGGTAACTTTTGCAAACCGATATAATCTCCAGCTTCTAATAAAGCTTTTCTTTTCTCAGCATATTTTGCAACCGTTTTTTCTCTCTTCACCTCACGGGCTTTCATTGATTCTTTAGCCATAACTTAGTTCTTTTTAAAAGGTAAACCTAATTCTCTTAATAGTGATTGCGCTTCTTTGTCAGTAGCTGCAGAAGTTACAAAAGTGATGTCCATACCAGAGATTTTGTTTACTTTGTCAATATCAATTTCAGGGAAAATGATTTGCTCCAAAACTCCTAAGTTATAGTTTCCTCTTCCGTCGAATCCAGTAGCTTTGATTCCGCTGAAGTCTCTTACACGTGGCAAAGCCGATGTAACCAAACGATCAAGGAATTCATACATTCTTTCGCCGCGTAAAGTAACTTTTGCTCCAATCGGCATTCCTTTTCTCAATTTGAATGACGCAACGTCTTTCTTAGAGATTGTAGAAACTGCTTTTTGACCAGTAATCTTTGTTAACTCATCTACTGCGTAGTCGATCAGTTTTTTATCAGATACTGCAGCACCAACGCCACGGCTTAAAACGATTTTCTCCAATTTTGGAACCTGCATTACGTTTTTATAACTGAATTCTTCTGTAAGAGCAGAAACAACACGGTCTCTGTACTCTTGTTTTAGTCTCGGTGTATATGCCATCACTATAGTACTTGATTAGATTTTTTTGCAAATCTTACTTTCTTATCTCCTTCTGTTCTTGTTCCAACTCTGGTTGCTGTTTTTGATTTTGGATCAATCAGAGCAATGTTTGAAATGTGCAATGGAGCTTCTTTCTTAACGATTCCGCCTTGAGGGCTTTTCGCACTTGGTTTCGTGTGTTTTGAAACCATGTTTACGCCTTCAACGATCGCTTTATTTTTCTCACGGTCAACGCTTACCACTTTACCTTCAGAACCTTTATGGTCTCCGGCAATAACTCTAACCGTATCTCCTGTTTTAATTTTTAGCTTTATCATCTTAAAAATAATTAAAGCACTTCTGGTGCTAATGATACAATTTTCATGAATTGTTTTTCACGAAGTTCTCTTGCTACCGGACCAAAAACACGAGTTCCTCTCATTTCACCTGCCGCGTTCAAAAGAACACAAGCATTGTCATCGAAACGGATATAAGAACCATCAGCTCTTCTCACTTCTTTTTTGGTACGTACAACAACTGCAGTTGAAACAGCTCCTTTTTTAACGTTTCCGTTTGGAGTTGCATCTTTAATTGATACTACAATCTTGTCACCAACAGAGGCATACCTTCTTTTGGTACCTCCTAAAACACGGATAGTTAAAACTTCTTTTGCTCCCGTATTATCTGCTACTTTTAGTCTTGATTCCTGTTGTACCATAATTATTTAGCTCTTTCTAAGATTTCAACTAATCTCCAACATTTTGTTTTACTTAAAGGGCGTGTTTCGCTGATCTTTACAGTATCTCCAATGTTACAGTCGTTTGTTTCGTCGTGTGCATGATACTTTTTAGTTTTCAACACGAACTTACCGTATAACGGGTGTTTTACTCTGGTTACCTGCGCGACAACAATAGACTTGTCCATTTTGTTTGAAGTAACAACACCAATTCTTTCTTTTCTTAAATTTCTTTTATCTTCCATTTTGCAGAATACAATTATTGGAGTTCTCTTTTACTAAGCTCAGTAGCCAGTCTTGCAACTGTTCTTCTTACGCTTCTGATTTGAAGCGGATTCTCAATTGGAGAAAGCGCGTGAGCCATTTTTAAGTCGGCATAAGTCTTCTTAGTCTGGCTCAATTTTTCTTGCAACTCCGCTGCAGAAAGATCTTTTATTTCTGATTGTTTCATAATAAATATAAATTATGCTTCGAAATCTCTAGCTACGACGAATTTGGTTTTCACAGGAAGTTTTTGAGCTGCAAGACGCAATGCCTCTTTAGCAACCGACAAAGGAACTCCTCCTACTTCAAACATAATTCTTCCAGGTTTAACAACGGCAGCCCAATATTCTACGGCTCCTTTACCTTTACCCATACGTACCTCTAGTGGTTTCTTTGTGATAGGTTTGTCCGGGAAAATCTTGATCCAAAGTTGGCCCTCTCTTTTCATAAAACGGGTTGCAGCAATACGCGCAGCCTCAATTTGACGAGAAGTCAGGAACATACCATCTTCATGAACAGATTTAATTCCGAATGTACCATTAGAAAGTTCGTGCCCTCTTTGGGAATTCCCTTTCATTTTACCCTTTTGTACCTTACGGTATTTAGTTCTTTTAGGCTGTAACATTTTTCTTTAGTTTTTAAAAAATTACTTTCTTTTACGGTCTCCTCCAGCTCCAGGTTTGCGGTCTTTGTTGAAAGGTTTTCTATCTCCTCTTGGAGCATCACCACCTTTACCACCACCACCTTGGCCTTGTTGTTTTTTGTCCATCCCGACAAGTGGAGAAAGATCTCTCTTTCCGTAAACTTCGCCTTTCATGATCCACACTTTGATACCCATTCTACCATAAGTAGTATGCGCTTCAGCCAGTGCATAATCAATATCGGCTCTGAAAGTTGACAGAGGAATACGTCCTTCTTTGAATCCTTCTGAACGCGCCATCTCAGCACCATTCAAACGACCAGAGATCAAAACTTTGATACCTTCAGCGTTCATACGCATGGAAGCAGCAATAGCCATTTTGATAGCTCTTCTGTAAGAAATACGGCTTTCGATCTGACGGGCAATGCTAGTCGCAACTAGATAAGCATCAAGCTCAGGTCTTTTGATTTCAAAGATGTTAATTTGAACCTCTTTGTCAGTAATCTTTTTCAATTCCTCTTTCAACTTGTCTACCTCTTGTCCGCCTTTCCCGATAATGATACCAGGTCTTGCAGTAGTGATAGTAACGGTTACAAGTTTCAAAGTTCTCTCAATGATTACTTTTGATACACTAGCTTTTGATAAACGAGCGTGGATGTACTTTCTGATTTTATAATCTTCGGCGATTTTGTCACCGTAATCATTTCCACCATACCAGTTAGAATCCCAACCTCTGATGATCCCAAGTCTGTTTCCAATTGGATTTGTCTTTTGTCCCATCTTAATTATTTGCTTGTGTGTTATCTAATTGTCCTAATACGATTGTAACGTGGTTAGAACGTTTTCTAATTCTGTGTGCTCTTCCTTGTGGCGCAGGGCGAAGTCTTTTCAACATCATTCCTCCATCTACACGGATTTCTTTAACGATTAAGCCTGCTTCAGCTACATTTCCTTCTGCATTTTTCTGCTCCCAGTTGTTGATTGCAGATAACAAAAGTTTTTCTAGTTTTCTTGAAGCTTCTTTTGAGCTGAATCTTAAAATATTCAAAGCTCTTTCCACTTTCTGTCCTCTTACCAAGTCTGCTACTAAGCGCATTTTTCTAGGTGAAGTAGGGCAGTTATTCAATTTTGCGAAAGCAATCTGCTTGTTAGCTTCTTTGATGCCTTCGGCTCTTTCTCTTTTACGAACTCCCATTGCTTCTTATTTTTTACCTTTATTTTTTGCTCCAGCATGACCTCTAAAAGATCTGGTTGGTGAAAACTCTCCTAATTTGTGACCTACCATGTTTTCTGTTACGTAAACCGGTACGAACTGAC